>JACCDV011030253.1_pt1 | contig 56142 bp, 80 predicted proteins | sample 7446131 | NCBI WGS metagenome assembly JACCDV01 (sample SAMN15323448, study PRJNA562643) | freshwater metagenome | isolation source: river surface water | place: USA:Blue River Watershed | collected 2017-08-17
ACCAGGGCAGCACCCTGAGCCCCAGCACCACCAGGGCAGCACCCTGAGCCCCAGCACCACCAGGGCAGCACCCTGAGCCCCAGCACCACCAGGGCAGCACCCTGAGCCCCAGCACCACCAGGGCAGCACCCGACTTTTTCACGTAGGCCCTCTTGCACCGCGTCGCGCTTGTCGCTAATATCTCTACATCGACGCAAAGGAGCCCATACCATGCAATGCCCTGACCTCGAGACCGCTAGCCGCGAAGCCCTTATCCAGTGGCTGCAGTGGAACGGCCGTAACGGCAGCTATTCGGATGCTGAGAATGATGGTGAGGGTCTGCCCAGGCTGACCCGTGCCGACGCGGTTGCGGCTATCTGTGACCAGCTCGAGCTTATGCCCCTGTACCGCGTGACAGCAGACAGTGAGGCCGGATTCTGGCGTGATGACCTCGAGCTGATCGGCCATGTGAGCTGCGCCGAGCATTACGCCATGCGGGATACTGGCGCCGAGCATTACGACACTTTCGAGCTTGAGGGCGTCACTTGCGCGGTTGTCGTCACTTTCCGGGGGTGATAGCCATGAACCCGGCCCTTGCCACTAAAGCCCCCTCAAACCTGCCGTTCCCCCTGTGGGCATCCCCGAAGATCGACGGTGTACGCGCCTATGTGCTGGGCGGTGTCGTCCTGAGCCGTTCAGGCAAGCCGATCCCCTCAGAGTGGGTTCAGCGCACTTACGGGCACCTTGAAGGCCATGACGGTGAGCTTGTGCACGGCACTTTTGCGGAAACCACTAGCAGCGTGATGAGCCGTAGCGGCTGCGGTGCGCGGTTTGTCGTGTTTGACCGGTTTGACCGCCACGGCCCGCACGATGTACGACTAGCGGCGGTAGACCCCGGTGCGGACAAGCTCGCACACACCCTGGTGACGGATCAGGCCCAGCTTGATGCGCTCGAGGCGTCGTGCCTTGAGGCCGGGTATGAAGGCTTGATCCTGCGTGATCCGCGCGCCGAGTACGTGCAGGGTCGGACCCGGGCAATGATGAAGCTGAAGCGATTTGAAGACGATGAAGCCTTCGTTACCGGGTTCGATGAGTCGGACCGCGTGGGCCTGCTTGGGGCTTTCGTCGTGCGCAAAGCTGGCACGGGGGAGGAGTTCCGGGTTGGCGCTGGATTGCGCGAAGACCAGCGTGTCGACTTCTGGCGCATGCGGGAACGACTGGTCGGTAAGCTGCTGCGTTACCGTTACTTTCCCACGCTTGGCATGACTGCGCCGCGCCATGCGGTTTTTAGCGGTTTCCGTGACCCGCGGGACACTTGACGTGCGCCCCTACTGTCGCTAATATCTCTACACCAACGCAACGGACCCACACCATGAACACCCGCACCGCACAAATCTGGCATCTTCTCGGTCTGCTTTGGGTCCAGCGCATCCTTGAGCCCAACTGCCCGATCTTGCAGCGCGCTGAAAAGCGCCTGTACGCCGCGCACCTCGCAACCCCCCGCTAACCCCTCCACTACCCTAGGAACTACCATGCAAGCCATCACTACCAAGTACCACGGCCCGACAAACTCGCGCGGCTCGCGCGTCATCGCCAAGTGCGCCGCGGGTTCGGTCACTGTCAGCTATGACGACGCCCTGAACCTCGACGAAAACCACATTGCAGCCGCACAGGCATTGCTGGAAAAGCTGGGCTGGTCCGCGCGCAACTACACGATGCATACCGGCTGCGTGCATACCGGTGACTACTGCCACGTTCTGACCAAGTAAGGGTTGCAGCCATGTACTACATCCAGCGCAAAGACGGCCGCTACCTCGAAACCGTCGACGAGTTCACCACCCGCAAAGAAGCGCGCGCCATGCTGGCCGAGTACTGCATGGGTGATCCATCGGCCCGGTACTACATCAGCAGCCGCGCGTGTCGTGCGTGGAGAGAAGCAAAATGAAGCCCCTTGCACTCTTCGCGGCTCTGCTGCTGCTGACCGGACACCCCGGTCTGGCCTTCACCCTCGCTTTCCTCTTTGCTCTCATCTAATCATGCAATTCCTCGCCGATTACGTTGCCTGCGCCCTCGGCACCTCGCACGATGACGACGGATACCTTTCCGACCTTTACAGCGCCGACGATCTGGCCCCCGAAACCCTGCAAGCCATGCGCGACGACTGCGCCGACTTCATCAGCCAGGCTGGCGCGGACCTGCCGGAATACCGCGAGCTGACCGGCTGCACGGGAGGTTATGACTTCTGGCTGACCCGTAACGGTCACGGCGCTGGATTCTGGGACCGCGGTTTAGGCGCGCTGGGCGATCGGCTCACGGCAATTTCCAAGCAGATGGGCGGGCGCGGCCTGTACATCGGCGACGATGGCCTGATCTACCAAGCTTGAGGGCCTACCATCATGAACACCATTCAATTCAGCGCAACCATTCGAGCCGGACACACGCACCGCATAACCGACGGCACAGAGTCAAGTTACTTCGCGTGGCCTGCCGGCGCAGTCTGGGGCGAGGTACTGCAAGCGTATGCTGATGGCTACGATTTCAACGGCTCCGAAGGGGATTGTGAAGTCTGGTGCTACCCAGTCAACGGCTACACCCCGAGCAATACGGGCGTGATTAGCGCTTGATCCCCTTACGCGCACACTGGAGAAAGCACATGAAACCCTGCCGCTACTACGTCATCGAAGGCGAAACCGCCCTGATCTATGACACCCCAGACCCTGCGCGGTCCCTGTCGTGTTCTGCGGTTCCCGTGTCGGAATTGAGCTACTACAGGCGCACTTTCTATCTGCGCAAGTGCTGGACTAACTAAGCCAGTCAACCCAACACACCCCGGAACTACCATCATGCAAACCATCAATATCGGCGACACCCTGACCTGCGCAGAAACCGGCAAGCAATTCGTTGCCCAGCGCGACGGCTGCAGCTTCAATTACGCGTCCGACCGCGAAGGGCGCGTTTACTCCGACGAAGGCGTCGATATTCGCGAGCGTCGCGAACTGCAGGACCAATCGAAGCCCTTTTATTGCTATGTGTCCATGGACGGTCACAGCGTCACAGGCTGGAAGGGCAATAAGCTCGGGGACATCGTGGGCGGTATTACCGGCACGCACAGATTCCGCGTGCGTGACGTGCACGGAAACTGGTGGACCGGACGCGGTGAAGGAGCTGGCGTGTGTTGCACGCTGCGCGCGATGAAGCCCCCGCGCTGACCGCGTCACCCCCTCACATCAAGCCCCGCTCATGCGGGGCTTTTTGCTTTGCAGCGCCCGGCCTCCCCCTGAGCCCCCAGCGCCGGCCTCGCATTGCCACCCTGGCCGGTACTGGCCGCGCGCACTCGCATTGCCACACTGGCCGGTACTGGCCTCGCATTGCCACCCTGGCCGGTACTCTGCAATCACTACTTGCATTTCCAGCGCATTGACGCTAATATCCGTACATCACTTCAAAGGAGCCGCACATGAGCCTCGTTGCACACCTCTCCACCCTGCCGGTCGGCGGCAAGTTCCAGATGCCGGAGAGCTACGTCCGGGACCTCGACAGCATCACTGCCGTCAAGGGCCGCATGGCAAATACCGCAGGCACGGCCTGCCGGCGCGCGGGCATCCGGGGCCGCACCACCACCAGCGCCGTGGTGGACTGGCAGGCGGGCTGGATCGTGGTGCGGGCGGTGGTGGAGCGTCTGGCATGACCGCCCACATCAACCTGCGCCAGATCGCGGACCATCTCGACCGCATGCCGCCCCTGCCGGAGTCTGCAGCCAAGGCCCGTTGGCGTGCGACCCTGCTGCGGGATGCCGTGACGCACTGCAAGCTGCCCTATGACCACGAGGTCGCCGAGCTGATCCACATCGCCGCGAGCGTGATCTTCGGCCGTGCGGCCTGGCGCTACGTTGGTCAGGTGGAGTGGAGCGACACCGAGCCCCCGGCGCTGCCCTCCCGCCCGATCGAGCTGGGAGTGCTGCCGTGAGTCCGCCGCTCCCGCGCCGCGCTGCGGACGAGCTGGATGCGGCCCACGAGCTGATCGTCCGGCAGATGGACCAGCCCGCGATCGCCACGGGCGCGCTGCACCAGTGGCACCAGGCCGTCGTCACGACCACTCTCATGGCGCAGCTCTCGGGTATTGGCCTGCCGGAGATGCGCGCGGTCGGGGAGCACCTGGACACCCTGCGCGCTCGCACTCCCTTCACCCTCACCGCCACCGACCGCTACCTGCTCGAGCGCCACCTCGAGGTCATGGAAGCGGTCATACGGATCACTCCCCGCCACCTCGCCGCCCAGGCGGCCATCATCACCGAACGAGCATTCACATGACCCCGACCACCCTCCGCATCCGCGCCATCCTCGACCAGCAGGGCCACGCCATGACCGGCGCCGAAATCATGGACGCCGCCCACTGCTGCTGGGCCTCCGTCCGGCGCGCGGGCCTGGTGAGCCATCCCACCCGTCCGCCGCGCTACGGCCTCCCGGGCCAGCCCGTGCCCCAGCAGGCCGCCCGCGGGACCATCTTCAGTCGTGCGGTGTCCGTCCTGACCCGGCAGGGCCACGCCATGACCTCGGCGGACCTGATCTCCCGCATCCACTGCTCGGACGGCGCGTTCTACAACATGGTCGGCGAGCACCCCGACACCTTCATGTCCTTCAACACCGGCCGCGTGCGCTACTACGCCCTGGTCGGCCAGCCCCTCCCGCCGCGCGAGCGCATCCCCGTGCCCCGCAGCTACGAGGGCCGCATGCAGGTCTCCAAGCGCCTCTCTCGCTACATCGAGGGCGGCATGAACAACCGCCACTCCCCCGCGGGGCTTCCGGGCCTCCTGCAGCTCGCCGAGCGTGCGGGCTACCGACTCGTCCTGGAGCCCGTAAACTCTCTTGACGCCGGCTCCAGCCGTCGCTAATATCTCTACACCAACCACAGGAGTTGAAATGACCGACATCACCGCCGGCCTGGAGCTGGCGAAAGCGCTGCTCGAATATGACAAGGATGAACTCTTGAAGGGGCCGACTTTCCATGGCGACCGCTCCTGGCCCGTGGACGAGGAGTCGGCCAACGACTGTACCGCGGCCATCGCCGCCGTCACCGGCGCCGCCGCAGAGCTGCAGCGGCTGGAGGCCGAGCGCGACGCGCTGGCCGCGCGGCTGAATCAGCTCCAGATCGCCCGCGACGCGGCTCTCGAGGAGCGCAACCGGCTTGGCGTGGAGCTGACCGGCGCGCGGACGCGGGTCGCCATGAGCCAAGAGCAGGCCATGCACGCGATGGCAGAGGCCGACGACCTGCGAGCAGAGGCCGATCGCCTGCGCCGCTTGTGCGCCGAACGGGATGCCGCGCGGTCCATGCACGATGCTGAGATTGCCGAGGTCGAGCGCCTGCGCGCCGAGCTGGCCCGCTACCAGCCGGACGGCTGGCGCCTCGGGCTACCCGACGGCTCGCATCCGCCCCCGGCGCCACTCAGTGATGACGGGCTGCAGCCGGCGCCCCCGCTGGTTGGCGTGACGCTCTACCGGAAGGACAAGTCATGAGAAGCAAACTATTTGCACTGTTGGCCGCCTCGGGGCTGGCAATGGTGGGCGGTCTTGGCGCCGCTGCACAGGCGATGCCGGCACCCCGCGATGGCAGCAACAGAGGCTACAAGCCGCGCCGCGTGGCATTGGCGGCAAAGGACTCCGCGCGGGCCCGCGAGATCGCCGAGCACAACGCGGCAGTGGAACGCCGCAAGGCCGAGAAGAAGGCCAGGAAGCTGGTCAAGTGCAAGGCCCTGCGCCGCGCCGAGATCGCGGACCGCATCAGAGCGAGGGACGAGGCATGAACCGCCGCGCCCGCAAGTACGCCCAGGCCCGGCCATGGGGGGCGTACACCAAGAGCGACGACCGCGCCGAGCTGGATCGGCTGCTCGGCGATGACGAGGCCACGGACGCGCGGAGGCATGAGATTGAGCGCGAGATGCGCGCAGGGGAGGTAATGCGATGACCGCGGCCGGTTGACGTCGCGTCCGACCGCAAGTAAACTACGTTTGCTCCTTAGGCACCTGAGAAGCCTCCCTAGCGATAGTCCCTCCTGTACTGATCGCCAGCCGTTGTTGACGCGGCGGTTGGCCCCGTGAATCTCGTGTCACTCGCTCATCATCGACACCAGCACCACGAGGCCCCGCACTGCGCTAACAGTGCGGGGCTTTTCTTTTACTTGCGCTGCGCCGGCCGCACGCCAAACCACCAGACCGTGCAAGTCGTCGCGAGATAGGTGACGGTGCCGATGACCTCCATCGCCAGCCGCATGACCTGCTCGGGCGTGAGCTTGAGGCCCGAAGTCGCCCACAGATCCTGCACCCACAGGACCAGCAGGGTCAGCAGGGCCAGGCTGTAGGCGGTAGCGCCGGGCCGCACCAGGCCGCGCAGGAAGTCCACCAGGGAGAGCAGCCACGGCACGCCCTTGCCTTCGGGCACGTAGGTGGCGCGGTCGTGGCCCAGGCTGGCGCGGTAGTTCGCGTCGGCGCTCTCGGCCAGCCGGCCCTCGAGCGAGATGCTCGCCAGCCGCTCGGCGCTCTCGGCATCTAGCTTCGCCACCTGCACCTGCCGGTCCGCCTCCAGCTTGACCAGCTCGCGCGTCTGGTCGTGCTCGAGGCGCAGCCGCTCGAGGTCGTCGCGTCGTTTGCGCGCGTCACCCCACTGCTGGAGCGCGATGCCGATGAGGCCGGTGGCGCCACCCGAGAGGACGCCCGTGACGAGGGTTTCAAGCAGCATTTGTGAGGACCGCCATTGCGTGAGCGAAGAGGGCCTGCCGGTGAGCAAGGCCGTTGGTGCCGCCGTTGATGCGGCGCGTGATCGCGAGCAGGTCGTTCGCGTCGGCCAGGGCATTGAGCCCCCGCGTGGACCAGAAGTCTGCCCCGCTCACGGATGCCCATTCTGCCGTCTCCAGCAGGCGCGGCGCGGCCTCGAAGTCGGGGGCGCTCGAGCCCAGGCGTGCGGAGAGCGCGCGGTAGTTCGCGCGCCCCGTCACTTGGATGTCCCCGCGGCCCATGTACCGCAGGCCGTCCCCCGACTGCACGTTGCCAAGCTGGTAGGCGATGCGGTTGCGCAGGTACCTAGTGCGGCGGTGGAACTTGAAGTCGGCCAGCGAGGTGGGCCACGGTGCGCTGAAGTCGCGCTCGTAGAGGCGCTGCGCAGCGGTCGGCCCCCACAGCTCGCGCCGGTAGACCAGCAGGCCGCTCTCGTGGCCGATCTGCGCCAGGTAGTGCGCCAGCCGCTGCGGGGTGTTCACCTCTGCCATCTCGGTCGCCCCCTGCAGGTATGGGGCGCGGGCCTCCGCGCGGGCCAGCGGGATCGCCAGCGCGCGAGCCAGCAGGGGCGCCGTCAGCTTCACTCGAAGCACCCCGCGGTGCTGGTGGACGCGCGCGCCACCAAGCCATTGAGCCGGCCGCCCGGGGGCTGGAACTGCACGGGCGCCAGGTCCGCGCGCCAACCCACCGGCATGCCCGCAGGCACCCACTGCGCAGGACTGTTCGCGGGGCGGGCGGTGAGTGCGGTGAAGTCGGCCGTGACCGCCCCTGCCGTGCGCGTGCCCGTCGTGCTGGTGCGGTCGGACGCAGCGGCATCGTGCTGCAGGTTCAAGCCGCCCTGCACGTCCCAGACCGAGCCGCCCAGGTGGTCCACGTGGCCGGCGTACTCGGTGAGGTTCCAGCGTGCGGTGCCCGCCATCTTGAAGGTGTTGTTCCACTCCAACACCCGGGTGCGCGGGCGCGTGGCCGTGCCGGCGAGCGAGAGGTCGAACACGCCAACCTGCCAGATGTCCGACTGGTCGCCGCGGTACATGACCGTGTTGTTCCAGAAGAACAGAGTGTGGCGAGGAGTGGCCTCGATGTAGTAGGTCGAGCCGTCCGCGGCGGTCTTGGCGATGCGCAGGTCCGCGTCCGTGAGCTGCGGGTTCGCGACGGCCTGGCCGTTCAACCACTGCGTCGCGCCACCCTCCTCAGGGAACTTGTCTTGCCCCAGGTGAATCGGCTGGACGCTGCCACCGTAGGTCGACTTGAAGTCGTTGACCAGCAGGTTGCCGTAGCAGTGCACGAACGGCTGATCCGCGCGAGCGTTCAGGCCCTGCACCTGCTCCTCGGGCTCCACGAAGTCGAGAATGCGCTGTGCGGCCTCGACCGTGTTGTAGCGGAAGACCTCGCCCGAGCTGCGGGACTTGTACGCCGAGCCCAGCGCGCCGGCGCGCAGCGTGCCGATGTAGTTGCCCTCGATCAGCGGACTGCGGGCCTGGATGTACAGGTTGTGCTCGGTGGCGCGGCCGACCATGCCATTGCCGTAGATCCGGCAGTTGCGGATCACGGGCTCCTGCACGGCGAAGTCCTCAGTCTGGTCGCGAGACTGCGTGAACACGCCGAAGTCGTTGTCGTGAATGACGCAGTTCTCGACTGTGATCGACTTGCCGTTCTGCATGCGCATGCCGCTGGCCTCGGACCAGGTGTGGCTCACGCCGCGAGCGTCCGTCCAGGGGGCGCCCAGCTTGCAGCCGGTGATCTCCAGGTTGCGCCATTCGACGTACTGGGGCCACTGCTGGTCGTAGGGGTCGCCCACGCCGTTCGCGGTGCCCAGCAGGCCGATGGCCTCGCGGTACTGCCAGGCAGCGGGGTCGGTGGCGTTGAAGACGGTGTTGCTGTCGCTCGTCACGCACCCCGCGGCTACCCGCGCGCCGCTGCCGTGGAAGACCGGGCGATTGCCGTTGGCGTCCGTAACGCCATTGATGATGACGGGGCTGGCCTCCGTGCCGCGCGCCCGCACGCGCACGATGAAGCGGTAGGGATCGGCCCGGTGGTGGACGTTCACCACGTCGCCGGCCGTGAGCGTCGCCCAGGGCACCGCATCCATCTCCGCGTCGGTGCTCACGTTGAACGTTCGCACGCCCTGCAGGGCCGTCGTCACCGGGTTGCTGGCGCTCGGAGCAGGAGCAGGAGCAGGAGCAGGAGCTGCACCCAGCGGGGCGATCAGCCAGGGGAGGCCCGTGCTGAAAGCGGCGCTGATCGTGCCATCCGGCAGGAGGTCCACCGAGGTGAGCGTGCGTCCGACCATCTGGCTGTAGGCATCCTGCCAGCCCGCGATCACGCCTTCGGTGTCCTGCAGCCAGTCGCCGCTCAGGCCGCTGAAGTTGCCGTGACCCCAGGGGGCGAAGCACGCAGCCCCGTGCGCGGCGGCCGTCAGGAACATGCCCGAGATGTAGCGGCGGCGGTCGGCGGCGGTCAGGCCGTTGAAGTGCGCGGTCATCGGGTGCGTGGGGCCGCCCTTGCCCCACTCCGTCACCCAGGGCGCCGATCCCTCGGGGAAGATCCGTCGCGCGAGCCGGAGCCCCTGCGGGTGGCTTGCGAGGTCGCCGTCCGAGGGGTAGCGCATGGACGGTGCAGCCCGGTAGGGGTGCAGCGAGAGCGCGTCAGGCACGTCACGGCCGCCCGGGGTGTTCAGCCACTGGTCCGCGCCACTGTTCGGGTTGACGAGGTGCGCGCAGCCTGGAGAGAGCACCACGATAGAGGGGTCTGCCGCGCGGATGGCCGATGCGGCCTCCTGCATGAGCGAGACAAGCTGCTCACGCGTGCCCCGCCAGAAGCCGGCATCTTGGATGAAGTCCGGCTCGTTCCAGAGCTGCACGGCCCGGATGCGGCCGGGGTAGCGGGCGATCAACGCGGTCAGGAAAGCGCCAGCGTGGCCGGCCACCGCAGGAGGGGCGCCCTCGCCAACGCCGCCGTAGGGGCCGGCCACCGCATCGGAGGCCAGCCAGGAGGGGGTGCCATAGAAGGCGTAGAGCACGCCGCAGGTGGGCGGGATGGCTGCGATCACCTTGTCCATTTCCGACCACACGAACTGCCCTGCGGCCGGGTGCATCGAGCGCCAGTGCAAGGTCTGGTTGTCGAAGGTCGCGAATGTGCCGTAGCTCACGAGCGGGGCGCCCCCGCCGCTCAGGCCCGTCCGGGTGGGCCAATCCTGACTGTTCAGGACGAAGAAGCTCGCGTCGATCGCTCGCGCGCCCCCGAAGATCCGCCAGGTGAAGTCGCGGAAGCCTGCGCCTCCGGTCTGCGTGCGCCGCTTCACGGGAAGACCTCGAGGTCGTAGCTGACGAGGTGCATGGACGTGGTGCCCTCGACTGCCGTGGCCCTGCTGGAGAACGAAACGAACCAGTCTCCGGCGCCCGGGTCCGGCAGTTCGACGGCAGTGAAGCTGTCGCCGCCCGCGCGCACGTAGCGGTGACAGCTCGCCAGCACCGCCCGATCAGGCCCCACGTCGATGTCGAAGTAGAGCGTCACGAGCGCGCGATCCGGCAGGGTCGTGGTGAACTCCACCGAGGTCACTCCGGTGTCTGCCACGCTGCCCAGGGCGCCGAGGTGCATGCCCGCCCACATGGACGCCGTACCGCTGCGCATGAAGACCGCGCGGCCCGACACACGAGCGCCCGGCGTGATCGCCGCCGCGGGAACCCGCAGGGGCGTCGAGATGGGGAACAGGCGGGTGGTCGTGTCTGCGCAGTCGAGCGACGCCAGCGGAGCGGCGTAGCTGCCGATCGCGCGTCGCACTGTGCCGGGCACGGGCAGCTTGCCCCCATCCGGCAGGTAGGCGCCGCTGGCGTCGGCGAGGACACTGCCTGCCGCCAGCGCGCCGCAGGTGGCGGCCACGTCGGTGAAGTTCTTCTCGAACTCGGCGAGCGTCAGGCTGCCGCCCTTGGATGTGTAGGTCGTCGGCGCGTAGGCCGGTGGGGTCGGGCGGGGCATCAGAACTCCAGGTAAGCGGGTGCGCTCGTGTCGAGGTACGGCGCCAGGACGTAGACCCCGAGGCCGCTCGAGGTGGGCGCGGGCACGGAGCCCCACGCCAAGCCCGTCACACGGACCATCGCGCCGAGGTAGGTGACGGAGACGAGGCGAACGTCAGGCATCGTGCGACCCCTTCGCGGAGACGTTGATCTTGCCCGCCAGCAGGGGCAGCACGACAGTCGGGTCGGTCTTGAGCACGCCGTCGATCCAGTAGGGGCTATTGCCCGCCCCGAACCCGGGGTACGCCCCGAACGCGAGCGTGTCCAGCAGGGCGGCAGGCCAGGTCATCGTGAACGCGGACGGGGACGTGGCCTGCAGGGTCAGCGCGTGCGACGCGGTGAGGTTGTAGAGCGAAAGGTCCGCCCCGCTCACCGTGACTTCGATCGGCCCGAGGGTGGCGCCCTTGCGGGCGCGCAGGTCGAGGCGAGGGGGGAGGTTCTCCATCATCTTTCAATACTCACCGGCAGGGGATTAAGCAGAGGCACCGGATGAATCGACCCATCCCGACCCAGACCACCAAATAGGCCGTCCGAGCGTCGCATCAAAATAGCAGTACCCCCGAGCACCGGCACCGTAGCCACTGAGCGCGGGCCTTTGGGCGGTCGTGCCCCCGTCCTGCAATGTTATGCGATACCACCCAGTATTACCTGTACCGGCCTGCTTGCTCCACAGCGCGATGCCCTGCGCGCTCACGTCCTGGCGGCTGTACAGGCTGCCGGGGCGTGCAGTGATGACGCCCTCCGGCGTGCCGGTGCCGACGATGTAGTCGGCCGCCTGGTTGCGCCCAGGGGCCGGCAATTTGATCCGGCCAGTGCTGACGTAGAGTTGACGGTTCGTCGTCAGATCGAGCACAGGATCGGCAATCGCGTTGCCGCTGCCGGCGTTGCCTACGATCGTGTTGTCGTATGCGTCGAGATTGTTCGGACACTCTTCGTAGACCGTCCACGACACGCCACCATCTGATGCGGCGCCGCTCGTGTGCGTTGGCGCAGTCGATCCAGTCGTGCCGCCCACAGTGTCGGCGCGGTAGACGATCCGTCCGCTGGCCTGGTACCGGTTTTCGTCCGTGATGACGACGCCAGACACCCACGCCGGATAGCTGCGCGCCAGCGAGTTGACAGTCGAGCAGACCCACCGCCACACGACGCCGCCGTCTGAGACATCACCGCTCGTGTGCGTCGGCGCGGTCGATCCAGTCGTGCCGGGCCCGGTGGCGCGGTAGATCGCGGTGCCGGACTTGCGGTACAAATTCGAGTTTGCGACCAACTGGCCTGCTGCCCACGCGACATAAGCATCGGTCGCTACTTTGATCACGCAATACTGCGTCGGCCGCGACTGGTCATCGTCAAAATGATTTCCGACGATTACGTTCTTGCGGGCCAAACCACCAAAAGCCGGGGTGCAGGTAATACCTGCATACTGACCGCCGTCTATCAGCGATTCTCGGCCGTTGTTTTTCCCGTAGTTCCCGACGACAGTATTGCGCTCACCGTATATGCCGATGCCGTGATTCTTGCAGGCCGTGCACTCGTTGTTCTCGACAGTGTTCCGGTAGCCGGTGACGGAAATACCGTTGTCTCCCGTGAGCCGTGCTTTGTTTTCGTAGATGTGATTATCCCGGCAGTCATACGTGACGCCAATCAGCTCCAGGCCGGATACATCGCACCAATTTTTGTAGATGTGATTGCTGTGACATGCCGTCGCCATCCACAGACCGAAATTCGCGCAGTCGTTGAGGTAATTGTCATGGACGACACAATAACTCGCGCCAGACATCGCGATGCCGGACTGGCCCGCCTTGATGTCAGTAAATGCGACGCGGTTGTTCTGTCCGTCCAGCCATACCCCGTGCAGCACGGTATTGCGGATGACAAGAGGAAATTGGCGATCGGCGCCGCCGACGAGGCACGACCGCTGGCCGCCGAAATTGATCGCGTAGCGCCCGCCGCTGATCGTTCCGGCGCCGATGACGCCGGCACCGACGCCGCCGAGCAGGAATGCGTCGGTCCCGCCGCCTGTCTTTGTGTAGACGACGCCGCGCGGGATCTCGATCAGCTTGCCTGCCGGGACAGTGATTGTCGCCGAGACGGTGATGCCCGACATGATGCGCACGCCGCGCGCGGATGCTTCAATAGCCGACTGCAGATCTGTGCCTGTACCGGTGTACTGCAGCAGCGCATCCACTGACACCGAGGATCGAAATGCGGCTTTCTCGGGCGTACTGCCCGCATCGAACACACCCTGCAGGCCCGAGAGGGAGTTGGCGGTTTTGAAGAACGACATGAGCCTAAGCCCGGATGCTGAAGGTGGAAGTGAGGCCCGTGCCGGCCGTGCGGGTCATCCGCAGGTGCGAGATCCAGGCCGGGTCCGTGGGGGAGAGGTCGTACTCCCATTGCGTGAACCCGCTGGCCGAGCCGACCGTCGTGTAGGTAACGCCGTCGTCCGTCGAGCTTTCGACCACGATCGTGGTGCCCTCGGCGGGGGTGATCGTCAGGGTGTGCGGGCGGTTCTGCATCCCGTAGTCCGCCAGCGCGTAGACCTGCGCCGTTGCGCCCACCGCACCGGCCGCCGACCGAGCCTGCTTGCCCTGCAGGGCGAGGGCCAGCGCGGTCGCGTCCGGCAGGGCGCCCAGCTTGGTGTGCTGCGCCGGGGCCATGAGGCCCGCGTTCGTGCCGTCCACCAGCGGCAGTGCGGCATCGGTGCCGGTGTCGCTCGTCACGGTCACGCCGGTCGGGCTGGCCGTGGCGGACAGGTTCGTCACGCCACCGCCGCCACCCGGGCTCACCGGGTCGCCGTCCGGCTCGATCATCGCGCCGGCATTGTTCGAGGCCACCACGCCCACCGCGCCAGCGGCGAGCTGCTGCGGGGTCAGGGGCACGCCGCCACCTCCGCCGCCCGCACCCGACACCTCGTAGCTCAGGGGCTCCGAGCCATCCTGCACGGTGATCGTGATGTTCGGGAAGACCGTGACCGTGCGCACCGAGCCGGCCGCGACGATCATGTTCTGCAGGGCGCCGTAGGGGCCGAGGACCGCTGCACCGCTCACCGGGATGACGGTGCCCGCGGGCAGCAGGGTGACGGTGCCCGTACCCTGCAGGGTGACGGTTTCGCCGAGGGGGACGGTCAGTGTGACCGCGGTGTCGGGGGCCAGGGTGTTCATCGGGTCTCGCTCACTGGCGGCCCGTAACGCCAGGCCGCGGCGGTTGACAGGAGGTGGTACCAGCAGAGCGCCAGCAGTGCCCCGCATAGTACCAGTTCGAGGGGCGACGTGAGCGCGGACATACCCATGACCGCGCAGGATGTGAACGCCCCCGCGAGCTGGGCGACCACGCAAGTGGCGCGGTGTGTGCTCCAGCGGAGGTCATTGATCCGCTGGCCGTACAGGGTGACTGTCAGCAGCGCCGCCACGGCGACGACCATCTGAGCGTAAATCAAGGGGTTTCTCCCGGGTCCAGATCGACACCGACTTTCTTCAGCCCTGCGTCGGCCACCGGGGCGAACCGACTGCCGGCCCACGCGATGATGACGTGCAGGAGGATGCCGACGACGCAGATTGTCGCGTTCGTCACGATCGGAGTCCAGCGGTAGTAATCACCGACGCCAGCCCCCATCGCCGCCGAGCACACCGCGGAGGCCACGAGGCGGGCGATCCAGTAGGCCGTGCTGGTGCGGTCGGCCCCCGCTAGGCCCAGCAGGGCTCCGCACAGGCCGAGGGAGATCTGAGGCAACGTCAGCCCCGTGGCCGCGAGGACCACAGCGGCAATGCCGGACGCCGCAGCGGCGGGGAGGTGGTCAGCCATGTCGGTCGTAGATCCAGCCCGCGAGAGCGGCGATCCCGGCCGAGGCAAAGGCCGTGCCGGGGATGGAGAAAGCGGAGTCGCAGACGCTGGCGGTGTTCACGCCTTCGGTCAGCCAGAACACATCGCAGACGGGCTGGGCGACCCAGAAGTAGGCGGCGGCGTCGCAGGTGGCCCGGTAGGGCGCCGAGGCGTGAGCCTCGCGCGCCAGCAGGCACATCACGGCCGCCAGGATGCCATTCGCGCGGTAGGTCACGGCGCGCGTGGACACCTGCACGTCGAGCGCGTCCCCCAGGGCGAGGGCCAGCTCAGGCGCGAAGAACCAGACGCTGACCAGGAGGAGGAGGAGGGACGCGCGCGGCATGGGTCAGCGCCCGCCGCCGCCCAGGCCCCGGGTCTGCGCGGTCGGAGCAGCCGGGGTGGTCGCAGCCTTGGGCCGCAGGAAGTAGGCGATCACGCACAGCGGCGCAGCAATGATGCACGAAGCGAGGATGAGCAGCATGGGAACTCCAAAAATTGAGAGTTCCGGCATTGTATGCGTTCGCTTATGAGTCGGGGAATGCCTCGGTCGGGGGCGTGAACGCGGCGGTGTAGCGCGCGGTGCCCACCGTGATGCGGAGGTCGTCGATCAGGCCGAGGTGGGTTGCGGTCGTCGAGTTCCAGGCGTAACCGCCGACTTCGATTGGCGTGCTGGTGTTGGTCTGGATGGTGCGGGTTTCGTTCGCGAGCGTCGCCAGCAGGGCGCCGTCCCTGAAGAGGCGGTAGGTGGTGCCCTGCCGGGAGACGGCGACGTGGTACCACTGCCCGAGCGCCCACGCGAGCCCGGTGGCAGCCACGACAGGCCCCTCGGCGAAGGTGGTCCAAGTCGTGAAGAACCGCAGGGTTCCCCCCGACTGGGAGCACTCGAACACCCAGCCCCCGCGGGCGGACGAGTACCGGCTGGCGATGCACCGAACGGTGGTGTTGCTGGACGCGGCATCGAACCGCACCCAGGCTTCGATCGTGAAGTCCCCAGCCGGGAGGTTCGCCGCGGTGTCTGTGGCGGCGTAGGCCACTCGCTGCCCCTGCGCTGTCATCTGCAAGGCCCCCGCGCCGAAGCGACCGGCGCCCAGCACGGGGGCGCCCGTGATGGTGGCCGTCCGGGCGCGGGTGGAGCTGTCGGGGAAGCCGGAAACGTCGTGATGCGCGAGCAGGATCACCTGGCTCCAGGAGGGGTCCCCCGCGGCCGTGGGCGCGCGCCGGCTCGCCGCCGACATCATGGCCGCCCGGATCACGCCAGGTCTCCCGACACGTCCCAGGTGTCCGCCGCGACGTAGTGCAGCGTGATGACCGAGCCCTGCGCGCGGGTCTTGGCGGCAGTGATCGCGGCAGGTAGGTTCAGGGTGCCGCCCGTGATCGTCACCTGACCCGCGCCCACCTGCCGGACCAGCACCACGTCGCCCACAGCGAAGACCCCGCCCGTGGGGGCGGTCACGGCGACGGCTGCTGCGTTGTTGCAGCGCACGCATGCGCCCGCGTCCGCCACGACCAGCGCGTAGGCCGTGCCGGTCTGAGTGTTGACGGGGATGCGCTGCAGTGCCGCGACGGTGGTGCGCTTCGTGGCGCTGGCCTGGACGACCGGAACCAGCTCGTCGCCCGTCAGCGCGTCCGCGGCGGGCAGCTCGGAAATTTTCACGTCAGCCATGCGGGCTCACTCCTGGATGATGCGGTCGCCCGCTTCGGTCGTCATTTTCCCGCCGTCCTCGGCCAGCAGTCCGGCAGGGGGCACGGCGATCGTGCAAGGGATGCGGTGGGCGTCGGTGCTGTAGACCGTGCCACGGCGCGAGAACACCGCCACGACCACCGACCCGCTCGAGGTGATCTCGTGGCTGGTGGCTGCGGTCTGGTGGCTCTCCAGCAGGGTCACGCCGTCCGCGGCGAAGACCTGGACGTGGTAGCTGTCGGCCTCCGCAGGCTGGCCCGTCGCATCCTGCCGGACCACGGTGGTGGCCGCGCGCGTGCGGGGCTCCCACGAGATCGTGGCGGGGTAGGTGTGCGGCCCCTCGCCGTAGACCTCGCCGTTGATGGCGACGCGGCCCGGGGGGTAGGGGCGCAGCGCACGGCTGGCGGTGGTGATGCTTGCGGAGCTGGCCTCTTCCGGCGAGAGCGTGTCGCTCGCAGTGGCCGTCAGAGCCGCCACCGTCACCGGGCCGTCCGAGGGCAGGTCGAGGGGGAAGCGCACGGCCGTCCCCAGCACGAAGACCCGCGCGCCGGCCGCGTGCGCTCGGGGCACGGTGTCCAGCACGGCGCGGGCGACCTGGCCGAAGGTGGTCGTCCCGTCCGCGTTCGCCGTGACCGTGCGATAGGCCATCAGCTCGGTGCCAACCTGCAGGAGCGCCTCCCCTGCGTCGTACTGGGCGGCCGTGGGCGTGCTCACGGGGATGGTGGCCGCGAGGGTGATGGAGGCCAGTTCGGCGCCAGACCACAGCGGGATGGCGGTCGGCAGGGGCGCGCTGGAGAGCCAGCCGTAGGTCTCGGCGCCAGTCACGCCGTTGACCACCGCGCGCCAGCCGGTGTGCTTCGCGCTCGGGGCCGCGGCGCCGTAGATCACCGAGCGCGCGTCGCTGCGGCGCAGGTGGTACGGCGTCTCCAGCAGGGCCACCAGGGTGACGGGCTTGGCGGTCTCGCCCTGCTCGGGCTCCCACCCGCTCGAGGGCGGGGGCGTGAAGGTGCCGGACCCTGCAGCGAACACGTCCTCGATGGCCGTGATCGTCACTTCGCCCGAGGCCAGCTCGCCCTGCTCGATGCTGGCGACCCGGTAGTAGGCGTCGATCGTCGGGCGGGACCACTGCAGGCGGAAGGACGAGCCCGGCCGCAGCGCAGCCAGACGCCGGTTGCCAGTCAGCTCCACTTTCGAGATCGGGTAGGACACCGAGCGCAGCGCGCGTTCGGCGGCCACCTGAGCGACCGCGCGGTTCGTGAAGCCACTGGCGTCCCGGGTCTCGATGACCTGAGCGCCTCCGGTGTACGCCACGGCCGCACTGTTCAGCGCCATCACGCCGCCCGTCTCGTAGTTCCGGGTGGGGTCGGTGAAGGTCAGCTTGACCGTGTTGCTGAGGCTGCTCCAGCCGGTGCGGGAAGCCTTGACCGAGCGCACGTCGGCCTCGCCGAACGTGAGCGCGGACGCCAGGTCCGCCTCACGGATCAGCTTCAGCGTGATGAGGCCGGTCTCGGGGTCTTCGTAGACCACCGCGTCGAGGTACTGCCGGATCATCTCCACGGCGTCCTCGACGGTCTGTGCGGTCAGGGTCAGCGAGATGCCGAGGCTCTCGTCGAAGGCCACTTGCGCCGCCGCGCGCCAGGCCGGCAGGTCGAAGGCGGACGCCGGCAGGGCGGCGCCCCAGAAGTCGTCATTGAGCACCTCGAACAGAGCGCACACCGCGTTCGCATCTCGGTGCGGGCCGATGACCTCGATGCCACCAGCCACGCCGAGCCGGTTCGGGAGGTTCTCGACCAGAAACGTCAGCGGCTTCAGCCGGACGCTGGTGCCGAGGTACATGTCCCGCATGACTGCGTAGCAGATGCCGCGCCAGGCCGGCAGCTCGGTGCCGACCAGCGTTGCCATCTCCACGTCGTGCGGCTGCGTGAGCGTGCCCTTCCAGACCCGCAGGCGCCCGGAGAGCCCGCCCTCCTCGTCCTCGCCACCCAGCAGCTCGGGGGCGTCGATCTGGTAGTCCCAGAAGTGCGTGCCCTCGGTGCGGGTGAACTTGTCGGCCGGGATGATGTGGTCATCCAGCCGCACCTCGCGGATGTTGCTGACCGGGCCGTGGCACAAGGAGAGCTGCGCCGACAGGTAGTAACGGTGGCCCGTGACCACGCCCTGCTGCGTGATCTCGGTGTTGCGCACGCCGCCGTACCAGCTCACGTTCTGCCGGCCGGTCAGCACGCTCCCCAGGATGACCGGCACGGTGGCGCCTTCGTCGATGTTCGGCGCGTCGACGTCATCGGCTGTCTGCGCCTTCGCGTCTTCGGGCCGGCCCGGGTCCGGGGCCAGCACGTAGGCCGCAAGCTGGAAGAACGCGGCCCACGCAAGCTGGATGAGGAAGGGTGCCATCCGTCAGGCTCCGGTCGTGTTCGGGTCGGGGTAGGGGTTGTTGAACCGCAGGGTCAGGTCGCCCTGCGCGATCACCACGCCGGTCGTCCGGTTGCGCACGCGAACGGTGGCGACCACGACGCGCCAGGGCACGTTGGCCGCGCCCACGGCGCCCTGGTACTCCCGCAGGGTGAACGCGCACCAGTTCACCGACGAGGGGTCGAACCACGTCGAGATGCGCGTGTTCGCCGCGGTCAGGATGTCGAAGTAGCCAAGCTCCGCGGACTGGTTCACCAGGTCGATGCGCACGTCGATGTCGCCGTAGCCGGGCGCGGGCTTCGGGTTGGCCCACATGGCGCCCGCCACGCCGTCAACGAGGTAGGGGGTGAACTCGTGGCGGACCACGGCACTCCCCTCGTCGTAGCTGGTCGTGGTCGTCAGCGACTCGAACCGAACCTGCAGGTAGCCGGTCGAGGTGAAGGTGAACGTCGTGCGCATGTCGTCACCCACGGCGCCTGCGGTCAGCGTGCGCTGGTAGTCGAGCTGCGCGGCCGGCAGCCACACCTGGTAGCCAGGGTGGCCCGGGATGTCGCCCACGGCTCCGGCAGGGGGCGCAACGGCAGTGGCGGGGTCCAGGTAGTAGGCGCTGCGGTTGTACGGGTTGATGCTCGGCAGCCGGCTCCAGCCCAGGTAGTTCGGAAGGTTGCCGTAGGCGATGCACGCCGCCTCGTTCTTCTGGCAGTCGGGATAGACCGCGGCTGCCCCGAAAGACCCGAGGGGGTAGCTCAGGGTCAGGACGCCCCCGGCCGCGTGGCGCTCGATGAACCGCACCTGCGAGCCCACGACCACCCGGCCGCCGTTGAAGTGACCCGCCGCGTAGCCAGCCAGGGCCGCCACGGTGAGCGTGCGCCCGGACTGGTTGCCGCTGGTGACGGTGGCGTTGACGCGGTAGTTCTCGGGGTTCACCCCGCAGCGCGTGGAGCCCCAGGTGAGGTTGCAGCCAGCTTGGTAGGTCGTGGGGGCGATCCGGCGCTTCGAGGCCAGGGCGTAGCGCGGCCCGCACGAGATCGTGGCCGTGGCGCCCTCGAAGCTGACGCCCGTGACGAGGCCGACAAAGAGGACGCGCGCCTGGGCGTCGGCGTCCGCGAGGTGAACCTGCCGGATCGTCACAGCGACCTGGTGCATCGTCAGGCCCGCATACAGCTCGAGCGCGAGCGCGTCGGTGTCCGGCAGCAGGATGGTCTGGTCGTCCCCGATCGCGCTGGCCTCCCGCACGACCGCGCCGCGCGAGATGACGGCAGGTGCGTAGGTCTGTTCGCCGAACACGGTCGCCACAGGGCGCGTGGTGTAGCGCCAGGCCCGGGCGCCCTCGGTGAACTCGAACAGTTCGTAGGGGGCGCCCGCGTCAGTCGAGTAGTCGAAGTCGGTGTAGGCCATGCGGCGTCACTCTACCACGGTCGTCAGCGGCAGCGACACTTCAGCCACCCCAAGGGTGTGGTACCTCAGCTCGACCGCGTCGCCGAGGATGCGAGCGCGCGTGACCAGGCGCGCGGCGTCGGGCATGCCACTCGGGGCTGACGCGAGCGTCACGGCGGCCCCCGCGATGCTGGAGATCGCGCGGTACTCCCACTCTCCCGCCACCCGCAGGGCCATGTGCGTGAACACCTCAGCCGGCGCGGTGAAAAAGCGCAGCTCGGGCACTGTGGCGACCGCGCCAGCCACAGCCGTGACCGTCACGTCCTGGCCGGGCGGGCAGGCGTAGAAGCTGACGGCGGCGCCGCGGTGGACGTGAAACCAGGAGAGGAACACCGGCAGGTCATCGAGTAGGAGCCCGGCTGACCACCTCAGGGCGGAGTGCCGGTCTGCGGGGCGGAAATGCCGCCCTGAGGTTCCGGGGTCCAGGGTGTCGGTGCCCTTCGAGACGGTGTGCGGCGATGAAGCCGCCCAGTTGTGCCGGGCTGGCACGAGGTGCTGCCGGTACGCTGGCCCCTCCAAGAACTCCCCCCAGTCGCGCGGGCTGCCGTCGATGCGCACCGCGGTGCGGTCCCAGAACGGGTCTGAGTACCCCGCGTCCTCGATGGTCGGAGGCACGAAGGACGACCCTCCGTAGCGAGTGGCCCCGGTCGCTCGAAAGCCCGCCACCTTCCCGGTGAAGCGAACATTGTTCGCGAAGAACCCGCTGGGAAAAATAGAGTAGACGCTCGGCCCCGGGGCGGTCAGAACATTGCCCACCCCCGTGCCGACAGAGTGAGGCACCCCGTTGACGTAGCTACGCACTACGCCGTTGGAGTCCCGGTCAAAGGCAACGTGAAACCAGGCGTCGAAGTAGGGCACGCTCGCGCCAACCTCGCCGATCCAGTTCGTGATGTTCAGGCTACTTCCTGAGTTCAGGGTGAGGTAGTTACCGGACTCTCCCCCGCCAGCGCGGGCGACGGCCTGGCGGGGGGCCGTGATCCCGGAGGGCACCCACAGCCACATCTCGATCGTGCTTTGCGCGGCGTCCGGGTTGACCCGGTACCCCGTCACCGTCGCGCCCCCAGGGCCCATGATGCCGTTCTCGTAGCCGACGCTGCCGTCAGGACCCAAGACCTCGGCGACTGCTCCGCTCGGTACCACCGCCCCGATTCTGGCGTCGTAGCCGCTCACCGGCCGGCCCGCGACCTGAAAAGCCACGCTCAGTCGAGCCACGCCCGCGGTCACGAACTCAGCGGTCTGGTCCTCGTCCAGCAGGGCCTCGTAGAGCGGGACCAGCTCGGTGCCGGCAGGCCAGGAGCCGCTCGGGCTGACGGCCAGCGTGCCGGACGAGCTGACGACCTCGACCACCTCCGCGCCCAGCAGGGCGGGGCCCGGGCGCACGCTGAATCGGTCGAGCTGCAGCACCTGCCCTGCCGGAGCGAGAGTGCGCGCCATCTCGTGCCAGCCCGGCACCAGCCAGTTCTTGCCCTTCCAGGCGCGCAGGAGCGCGAGCGCGGTGGCGCTGTCGGGGTGCTCCAGCAGGTTGTTCACGATGAAGGTTTCCCGCGGAACCTCACGCAGCGCACGCCGCTGCTCGCGGCTGGACGCGGAGGGCAGCACGGCGGTCTTGTACTCGAGGCGCTGCGTGAACGGCTCGCTCCAGTTGTTCGGCCACGGCCAAATGACGAAAGCGCCCTCGGGGGGCGCTGCCGTTTCAACGAGCGGGTGGTAGGGCGTCATGCCCCCGATCTTACTTCGACCAGCCCGCTTTCCAGCAGGTGCTCGAAGGCGCGGACGAGCTGCAGGCGGTTCATGCCCGGCAGGTGCGCGCACTGGTGCGCCAGGTACTCGGCAGAGTCGAGGCGCTCGGCCTCTTCAGCGGTCTCGCGAACACTGCCGGCCTCGGTGCGGTAGACAGGGGTGATGGTCATTTCAGAAGCTCCAGGAAAGCGAGGGCGGTTCCGGTGATCGCGGCGAGCCCGAGGCAGCCGCTGGCGTAGAGGATGGCGCCCAGGCGCCCCGGGCGCAGCACAAGGGCCTGCAGCATGAACAGAGCCGCTGCGCCCCAGAAGACCACGGTGACGGTGGCGAGCAGGTACATCACACGCTCCCGGTGCTGCCGAAGCCGCCGCGGGTGACGGCGAACGGGACGGGCGATGCGGTCAGCAGCGGGCGCAGCACCGGCATGACGATGAGCTGCAGGATGCGCTGGCCCGGCAGGATGTGGATAGGCGTGTTCTGGCTGCGGTTCTCGAGGTTGGCCTTGAGAGTGTCCTTGTAGTCCTGATCGATCACGCCGGCCGTGTTGCGCAGGCCCAGGCCCTGCACGCCCAGGGAGCTGCGCGGGAGCAGGAAAGCCACGCAGGGCGGCATCTCGGTCATGTCGAGCGCCACGCCCAGGTCTTGCAGGCCAGTGCTCTCGCCGGGCATGAGCGTGATCTCCGGGCCGATCCAGCGCAGGTCGATGCCCGCGCTCGAGGGGGTGGCCGGGCGGAAGTAGGCGTAGCAGTTCTCGGCGGCCGGGGTCAGGTGGTACTTGAGGTTCATGGCTGTGCTCACTTGGTGGGGTCTTGGTACGCAACGATGCTGAGGCCGTAGCTTTTCGCAAAGCCCTGGGACGTGAGGTCGGCAGTGCCTCGGAGCATCCTGCCGCCGCTGGTCAGCATCGTCAGCGTGACGCCTTTCGGGAGGTCCGTGGCCTCGTCGTGGCAACGAACCCAGCCTTCCGGCAGGGGGAACTCGAAGTGGGTCGCGAGTTCTGCGGAGGTCTCGCACAGCTCGCTGAAGTCCGGGTCGCTGCATTCGGTCAACGTGCATCCTCCGAGTTCTCCGTTCACCTCGGCCTGCACCCCGGTGACGATGTACTCTTTCCGGGTCTTGACCGTGACGAGCTTGGCGCCGAGCCGCAGGTAGTGCTTGTCTCCGAACTGCTCGACCTCGAATCGGCCGTAGCTGTCCAGCTTGGGTTCGGTCATCGCGTCTCTCCTTGGTTGGTTGCGATGACTGGACTTTATTACCTGCTGGCCGCCGCGTCAATACTTTTTACAGCCCGAGTGCCTTGCGGATCTGAGATTTGTTGGTGGCGACTCGGTTGACGAAGGTGCGGTCGTTCAAGCCCGCGGCCACGACCTCCTCGGGGTCGAAGGTGTTGACGATGGTGAAGGGCTGCGGCGCGGTGGAGCCTCCGCCTTGCGCGCCCCCGCCGTTCAGGATGTTGCGGGGGTCGTTCTTCGCCAGCACCTCCTCGCCCTTCTGCAGAATGGCGGGCACCTCGTCGCGCGCCAGGCCCGGCAGGCCGCCGCTGTGGAAGCGAGGAGCGCCCGCGAAGGCCGCCGCGGGCAGGGACTGCGACCAGCCGCCCGCGCCGCCCACCACGCCGCCGTTGTGCATGGTGGTGAGGTTGGAGAGCCACGCCACGCCGGCCTGGAGGAAGGTCGGTTCGGTCGGGCCGACATCGCTGGTGCCGGGGCCGCCGCCCACGAGCGACTTCAGGATGTTCAACGCGGCCTGCTTCGCCAGCATCTGCGCGAGCATCGAGAAGAAGTCCGACGCGAACTGCCGGACCGCATCACGCGCCCGCGCCCAGGCGTCCCCGAAGTCGCCCACGCCCCGGCCCCACGCGGCGAAGGCCTTGAGGGACTCGGTGAAGGCCCCGGCCATGCCGGAGCCGAGGGCGTCATAGATGCTTTGTCGGGTGTCCGCGAGCTTCTGGTTCGTCATGCCCAGGCGCGCATTGAGCGCGTCGAGCTGCGCCACCAGCGGCAGGTCGCCGGAGAGCTGCGCCAGCTCCCGCAGGCGGGCCACGATGCCGGTGAGCGAACCCTGCGTCTCAGCCAGGATGCGGGTCTGCTCCTGCGCGGCGGTCAGACCCGTGGGGTCGGTCATGTTCGCGGCGAGCTGGGCGGCCTCGATGCGGGAGTCCCGCAGCTCGGTCTCCACACGCAGGCGCTTCTGCAGGTCGTCGATCTCGGCCTTGCGCAGAGCCGCCGCGGGGTCGAAGGCTTTGGTCGTGGTGATCGTGGCCTGCAGCTTCGCGGCGTCAGCCACCCGGCCCTGCGCCTGCGCGAGCAGCAGCGCGGCGTCGGCGGCCTCGAGGATGCGGTCGCGGTACTCGGCGGTGATGCGCACCTGCTCCTGCGTGGCGCTCAGGGCGGCAGAGGGGTCCATGTCCGCGCGGGCCTTGGCGACTTCCAGCAGGGCGTCACGCTCCTCGATGGCCGCGGTCACGCGCTCCTGCGCGGCCTTGCGCTCGAACTCGACCCGGGCGTTCGCCTTGACCAGCTCCTTGGCGGTGTCCGCGCGGTCGAGGGCCGCTTTGCGGTCGGCGGCATTGAGCTTCTCGATGTTCTCGTAGATGCCCTCGTACTGCTGGTCGATCGCGGCGAGGGCTTCCTCCAGGTCGTTGGCGCCGGACTTGGCGCCCCGCAGCTCCATCGACCGCAGGCCGCGCTCGATCGTGCGCTGCAGGGCCTCGTACTCCTTGCGGGCCTTGGCTGCGGCTTTGGCGTCCGCATCAGCATTCAGCAGGATGGGCTTGTCCGGCAGGTTCGGGCGGTCGCTCGCGCGGATGGTGTCCGCCGTCATCTGCCCCCGGCCGCGGCGGGCCAGCTCCTGCTGCGTGCGCTTGTCGCCGTCCACGCCCTGCTGGGTGACGGTGGGCACGCGCTTCTTGTTCGCGGCCTCCTCCTGCCGAAGCGCGTTGCGGTAGTCCACCACCTCGGCGTAAGCCTTCATCGCGCCTTCGGTGCCACCCGTGGCGAACCCGGCGCCGACCTTGACCAGCCCGACCAGCCCCGCGGCGAACTCCCGCACGCCCAGGCTCGCCTCGTAGGCCCACTCCCCGATCGACTTGAAGACCTCGAACACACCGACGAGGACGAACGCCTTCGAGACGGTGTTCAGCGTGGCCCAGGCGGCGGTGAGCGCAGTGATGCCGCCACGCGCGACCACCGCTGCCGCGGCTGCACCTCCCGGGCCTGCGAACGCCGCCCAGATGGCGCCCATGAACGCGCGCACGGCACTGGTGGCCGCCACGGTCGCGGTGGCGAAGCGCGACATCCAGACCAGCACGGCCGCTGCGGCGATCTCCGCGAGCACGCGCCCGAGTTCCTGCAGGGAGCCGGTCAGATCCTTCACCGGGGTGTTGGCGCCCGTGACGCCGGTCGCGAACGCGGTCAGGTCGTTGCCGATCGTCTTCAGGAGGTTCACGGCGTCCGCGATCGCCGACGTGAAGCCCGTGAGCACCGGCAGGGCGGCGGTGGCCGCGTTCGCGACGAACGAGAACACGTCGCTCAGGGCCTGGGCGGCTTTCTGGCCTTCCTCGCTGTCGAGGGCCTTGGACACCGCTTTCGCGAGCCCGCCCATCGCCTCGGCGAACCCACCGCTGCCGACGCGCTGCCGGAACTTGTAGAGGGCCGTGTCCAGGCGTTGCAGCTCGGCCTGCCAGGACTGCGAGGCCGTGACGACCTGATCCTTGATCGTCTTGGCGTACTCGTTCGCGAACAGAATCAGGTTCTTGGAACTGACCTGCCCCTTCTCCATCGCCTTGAACAGTTCGGCCGGCGACATCTTCATCGCGCGCGCCATCGCGTTCAGCGCGCCCGGCAGGGCGTCACCGAGCTGCTGGGTCAGTTCTTCGGCCTGGATCTTGCCCTTCGACATCATCTGCTCGAGGGCCTTGAAGACGCGCTTCTGCTCCTCGGCCGAGAGCTTCATCACGCGGCTGACTTCGCTCATCTTCGAGAAGATGAAGAACGTGTCCTCCGCGCTGGAGCCGCTCATCTGCGAGGCGACGGCGAACCGGCTGTAGCCCTCGGACGCGCCCTGCAGGGAAATGCCCAGACGGTTGGCTTCCTCCTCGACCTTCTTCATCTGCTGGGCGACCACCTTCGGGTCGTCGCCAAACGCCACCGACAGCCGGTTCGTCACACCCTGCACGGAAGTCACGGCGTCCAGGCTGGCGCGCGCCTCCTGGATGACGCCGAACAGGCCCACGTAGGCGGCCGTGAGCGAGAGGATCTGGCCGCGGATGCGCTGCGTGAGCGAGAGGGCAGTGCGCTGCTCCTCGCCGCGCTTGCGCTCCGCCTCGGCCGCCTGGACGGACGCCGCCTTCTGTTCCCGCAGGGCTTCGCCGTAACGCTGCGTGTTGATGATCGCGCGGTCAAGGCCCTTGGACGCCATCCGCTCCGCAGCCGCCAGCTTCTCGACCTGGGCCGCGGCGTCAGCAGCCGAGATGCCCAGCGCCTCGAGCTTGTCGGAGTTGGTGCCGAGCGTGCGCTCCGCGCGCCGGCTGGCGGCCTCCGCAGCATTGAGCGCCTTGCGGAGCGCCTCGAACTGCGCGACCTGCTCGGGCGTGCGGTCCTTCTTTTTCTCGGCGAGGGTGGCCTGGAAGGACTCGAGAGCCTTGCGCGCTTCGAGCGCCGACTTCTTCGCGAGAGCCGCACCTTCGCTCGCGGCCTTGAAGGACTCCAGCAGGGCTTTGCGCCCGGCCAGCTCGTTCACCACGGCCTCGAACTTCTTGGCCTCGGCGGTCAGCTCGGACATGGACCGGGAGGCAGGCCCCCCGTTTGCGTCCAGCTCGTCCAGGGCGGTCGTCAGCCGCTGCAGGACAACCAAGAGGTCGTCGAGCGGCTTCGTCTTGATCTCGGCGGCGCGGATGACGAGATCGGTGGTTGCGCCCTTAGTTGCCATCGGTGAGTCCCTTCAGTAGATCCTGCAGGGCCCGCCCGGCGTCTTTTCCGCCGAGCACCGAGGCGACGACCGCCTGCATCAGCACGGTCGAGGTGGCGTGCTGCGCGTTGACCCGCTGCTGCGCGATTGTAGCCTCCGACCACAGCACCCCGAGAGGGTAGAAGGGCGCGGAGGGGTGCCCCTCCGCTCGCAGGAAGCTCACGAGGCGCCGCTGCTGGTGCAGCCAGGTCAGCGGATCGAGGTCAGGGCCGTCGTTCCGGCCCGCACCAGTGCGGTGAGGCCGGCCAGGAATTTTGGGACGCTGGCCTCGTCCGTGAACGTCAGCCGGCCGATCTCCAGCAGGGCATCGAGCTGCACGGGCATCGGCAGCGTGCGCACCGTGGCGGCGGCGTCGGGCTCGTCCGCCGCGAGCGCGATGGCCGAGGCGACCAGGGCGGGCGTGGTCTCGCACAGCACGGCGGCCAGGGAGCCCATGTTGTCGGCGTTCTTGGCGATGATCTCGCCTGCGGCCATGAACTCCTGACGGTGCTCGGCGACCAGCAGGGAGAGGTCGTCGAAGGTGAAACCACGCACGTCGAAGCTGCTGCCGCCCGGCAGGGTGATCGAGGTGCGGGGGGCTTTGTAGTCAAGCAGGGCCATCTGGGATCTCTCGCGGTTGTAGGTATGACTACTTTACCACGCGCCCAAAGAAAAGCCCGCCTCGTGGGCGGGCCTCTCGTGAGGGGGCGCTGCGTCAGACGGTCGGGCGGCCGTCGATGATGATGGCCGGGGTGGCAGCGTCCTTCTTGAGCACCTCGAGGTTGAACTCGAGGGTCGTCCAGTCGGTACCGTCGCCCTTGATCGAGAAGTCACCGTTCGGCGACAGCGAGACGCTCGGCAGGATGATGTCGCGGTTGGCGCCTTCGGCGTTGTCGGCGATGAAGTGCAGCAGGCCCTTGCGCTCGGTGCCGGCCGAGATCACGCGGTCGCGGGTGCTGGCGCTGGCCGAGTAGGTGCCGGCGAAATCGCCCGCCACCAGCACATGAATCAGGCCCAGGGCCAGGTCCACGTCGTAGTCGACGCCCAGAACCTTGCCCGTCACCGTCAGGGTGGTGACGCCACGCACGCCTGCCGGGTTGGCGGCGGTGCGGCCGATCTGGTACACGCTGTCGGCCGCGAGCGTGCCAGCGGTGAACGCCACGTTCGTCAGGGCCAGCTGCGAGACGGTGCTGGACTCGCCCAGGAAGAAGGTCGCCAGGTTCTCCACCGAGATGTTGTCGGTGCTGACCGTGCCGGAGTAGTTCGCCTCGATCGTGACGGAGCGGTCCTTCGCGCGAACGCGGGTGTCGGCCGTGTAGTGATCCAGCCGCTCGACCGCGCCCGAGAGCGTGCAGCCCGGGGTGTTGCCCAGGTACAGCTCGGACGCCTGCGGGGTGGTGGTGCCCGGCAGGAAGGGCGCGAAGTACAGGCGACCACGCGCGAGCGTGATGTTGTCGGCGCGGGTGTGGGTGATTGCCATCAGAAATCTCCGTCAGTCGAGATGGTACGGGTCCGCCAGCGATTCCTTGATCTTGACGGTCAGCTTCATGTAGAAGAACGCCTGGGATGATACCCCATCGGAGGGCGGGCGAACGACGCAGGGGCCGAACTCCAGTCCGAGGATCATCCCGCCGAGCAGGTAGGTGTCGCGCGCCTCGCGGCGCGGGTCGATCAGCGCGGCCAGCGCCTGCTTCACGTCAGCCGCGAGCCGGTACGCCGGGTCGGTCGGGTGGTCCGGGTCGTCCGGTACCCACCCCTGCACCAGCAGGGGCCAGTCCTCGGTCACGATCGCGCCGCGCGCGGGCGAGGTGGCCTCGTCGCCGCGGACGGATTCCAGCAGGCTCAGACAGGGCAGCGGGTCGGACGGGCCGAACAGAGTCCGTCCGCGGTAGACCTTGCCGGCCAGGGACCAGTGCGCGCCGCGGTCGGTGCGCACGGTCGCCTCGAGATGCGTGGTGAGGGCCTGCAGGATGACGAGGCGCTTCGGGTCAGCCACGGACGAGCCTTTCGATCTGGCGGTTGAACTCGGCCGTGACCTTCGCCCGCACGCGCGGGATCAGCGCGGGGATCATCTGGCCGAACATCTGATCGACGCTCGGGCCGTACAGCAGGTAGAGGTCGCGACCGATCTTGCGAGCGGCGCGCGAGTTGCGCAGCGGCTCCTTCGTGCGGATCGCCAGGCCCACGCCGGCCGCGCCGTTCGGGGTCGGGATCAGGAAGGCGTAGTTGTCGCCCCCGGGCTGGCTCCAGGTCTTGACCGAGCCGCCCACCCGAACCTGCGTGCGGGGGTGGGGCGTGCCGGCCTTCTTCGGGCCAACGACGAAGCGAGAGAGGCCGAGCGGGTTGCGGTCGGCGGTGATCGTGGACTCCGGCCGGGCGACCGTGGCGCGCTGGCTCACGCGGAACCGGCGCGCGATCACGGCGTCATCCGGCAGGTTCACAGAGGCCAGGAACTCGCGCTTGGCGAGGTTGCGCGCCCACTCGGCGGTGTCGGAGATCGCCAGGGCCTGAGCCTGCCGGGCCACGTCGGGCATGCGGCGCACGAAGCCCTCGAGCCCCTCGATGTCCACGGCCGCGATGCGGATCACAGGCGCACCACCTCGGCGGCCACGAAGCGGCCGTCAGTAGGGTAGGTGTGGTCAACGCGGTATTCGACACCCTCGATCGTGACCCGCGCGTTGCGCACGGGCGTGACCTCGAGGGTGTCGAATACCGCCCGGTCAACCGGGTCCGCTACTGTGGCGAACCCGTCGCTGCCGAGATCGCCGTGACGGACGACCGCGGCATGCCACCGGACGGTGATAGAAAGGGCAGGACCTGCACTGCCTGGCGCCAAGTAGGTCGCCGGCAGTCCGAAGGTCTCGTGCACGACTGCACGAGCCTCGGCGCGGAAGTCCTGCCAACCAGCCATTACGCCGGGTCCGCGGGAGGAGCCTTGGCCGAGCCGGACTGCTTCAGGAACTCGGCGTCCGCCTCGCTCACCGAGAGCTTGTCGCCCGGCTTGGCGACCTTCAGGGCGCCGTTGATGGAGTAGTGGACCTCGTGGACGGCCACGAGGGGGACCAGCTTGACTGCGGGTGCTGCGGTTGCCATGTGGGTCCCCTCCCTATCAGGCCACGACGCGAGCGCGCAGGCAGGCATTGACGCGGCCCGGCACCATCAGCGGTGCGGACTGCGACAGCAGATTGCGCCGGCTCGGCTCTTCCGTGACCCACGACTTCGTGAAGATCGGGTCGGCGCGCAGCACGTCCACGTCCAGGATCGCGCCGAAGCACTTCGCCATCTCCAGGCCGTCCGAGGCGACCATCAGCACGTCGCGCGGGTCCATGACCTCGACCGAGGTGGTCTCGTCGATGTCCACCGACTCACGGTAGACCCAGTACGAGCGGTTGCCGTCCGTGCCCTTGTACTGCAGCGGGGCGCCCGAGCCCGGAGCGATGTCCAGGTTGCCCAGCTTGTCGGCGCCGCGGCGGATGTCCAGCAGTTCCTTCACGTCGGTCGACTTGCGGAACTTGGCCCAGGCGCCGGTCCCCATGATGACGTCCGTGACCGGGTAGTTGCAGGCGTCGTGGACGCGGATGCCCCAGTCCTCCAGGTTGTCCAGCGGGTCCACGCCGGCCTCGCCCCAGCGCGTGCCGGCCAGCAGGGTGACGGTGTGGTTGGCGGCGCGGCCGAAGTCGATCACCTGGCGGGGGTACTCCTCGCCTTCGATCGTCAGGGTGCCGTGCAGCATGACCTCGGAGGCCATCAGGTTCCAGCGGCGCTCGATGGCGTCGCGGTGCTCGCGCAGGTAGGTGCCCAGCAGGGCCTGCTGGCGGGCCATCGGCGACATGGTGCCACCGTAGGCTTCGCCCGGCATGCGCGGCAGGGTGCGGCTCGGGTCGATCGTGTTGCGGATCTTGACGTAGGCCGGCTTGTACTTCGGGGTCTGGAAACCGCGGTCGCGCTGCGGCTTGCCGGCGACGGTCGGCATCACGAACGGGGCGACCTTGCGGCTGTCCACCAGCACATCGTCGAAGTGGATTTCCTCGGTGTCGAAGCGGAACTCGCGCGGAGCGAAGTTCAGCCAGAAGCCCGGGACGGTCGGCTTGGTGTTGCGGATGACGCCCGCGAGCACCTGGGTTCCGTAGATGTCGTTGCTCATATTGTCAGCCCCCGAAGGCGGTCTTCTTGACGATGATGCGGCTGCCGACCGGGAACGCGGCGATCTTGGCGGCGTCGGTGGTCAGCGAAGCGTGGAAGGTCAGCGCGCTGACGGCGAATTCGCCCGAGGTGATGACCTCGGTGCCCGCGTCGGCGGCGGCGACCTGCGGGATAGCGACCAGGGCCACCGGGGTCTGGCTGCCGTCACTGGCGCCGGGGTTGTGGGCGGTCAGCTTGCCCGAGGCGGTGATGCGCCCCAGAACCTGCAGGTAGGTGTAGGTGCCGGCGACCAGGGTGGCCGGCTGGGTGGTCACGTCGTTCATCCCGGCGTAGACGACGCCCGGGGTGAAGCTCTCGACTTGACGGGATGCGATCGGCGGGTAGGCCATGCTCGTCGGTCCTTAGTTGATGTTGGCGAACTGCAGGATGGCCTGCACGGTCTTGTCCTCGTCCGAGAGCGCGGCGCTCTCGTCCGGCGCGATGCCCGGGGTGCCCGCGCGTGCCATCGCGGCAGCCAGCGGGTCGGCCGCCTGCGGGGCAGCAGCGGCGGCCGTGGCAGCGGCGCGCGGGGCGGCGGACAGGATGCCCTGCGCCATCTCAGCGGTCATGTCGGTGCCGAAGGCCAGCTTGTGCGCCAGCTCGGTGCGGCCGGCCGCTTCCGGGCCGGTGATGATGGCCTGAATGCGTGCGCGCTCCGCGCCCGCGACAGCGGCCTGGTCGATGTCGGGCACGGGTGCCTCCTGGGTTTGCGAGCCGGCCGCAGCCGGCAGGGATGCCACGAACGCCGCGTAGGCGTCCGAGGCGGATGCGATGGCGTCCACCAGCCCGAGCCGCAGCGCCTCGTCGGCGCCGTAGGTGCGCGCTTCGGTGGCGCGGATGGCCTCTTCAGTCAGGCCCGGCCGCATGGCGGCGACATGGCTGACGAACGCGGAGTACATCGAGTCGATGCGCCCCTGCATGCGCTCACGCACGTCGTCCGGCAGGGGGCCGAAGGAATTGCCATCGACCTTGTGGGCGCCAGCGTGGATGAAGCTGACCTTGATGCCCACGCGGTCCAGCAGGGCTGACTGGTCCATGTGCGTCATCACGACGCCGATGGAGCCCACGCCACCCGAGGGGATGGTGCTGATCCGGTCGGCCGCCACCGCGAGCGCGTAGCCGGCGCTGTAGGCCGCACTGTTCACGATCGCCACCGAGGGCTTGCCGCCCAGGCTGGCGCGCACGTCGCGGGCGGCCTCGAAGGCGCCGGCAGCCTCGCCGCCGAAGCTGTCCACGTCCAGCACCACGCCGCGCACGTCGGCGTCAGCGCCGGCCTGGGCTGCGAGGCGGGTGATGGCGGCGTAGCCCGTCACGTCGGAGTAGCTGCCGGAGAAGCGATTGAGCAGCGCGCCGCGGACGCTGATGAAGGCCACGCCGTTCTCGGCGTCGAAGGCGTAGGGGCGCTCCGCGCTGGCCGACGCGCCGAAGACCGCAGCGCAGTCGAGCGCGTGGTCGAAGGGCTCACGCTGCTGAGAGGCCGTGCAGTGCGCGAACGCGGCTGCCGCCTGCGGGGCAATCAGCAGGGGCTCGGCGGTCAGGCGGTGCAGGTCGGTCATGATTCCTCAGATGGTACCGGAGTATTTCCGGGCGCGCCAGCGGGCTTGGCTTGATCGAGATCCGGCAGGCCCAGCTCGGTGAGCTTCGCACGCTCGCGGGCGCGCTGGGCGAACACCTTGCGCCAGTCCTTGCCCAGCCGCGCGCACTCGTCCTCGAACGTGCTCAGACCCCGCTCGATGCGCAGGATCGCGGCTTCGGTTTCCTTGGACTCGTCGATCTGGCCGCGCGCCGCGCCAATCCATTCGGCCGAGCAGTAGGCGTCGCGGTGGCCGGGGGCGTAGAAGTCCGCGCGGGTGCGGCCCGGGGGCAGCGGGAGATCGCCGCGGCTGATCTCTTCCTCGACCCACAGGCCATAGATGAAGTTGGCGATCTTGTCCGCGGTGCGGCGCTTCTTGCCAACCATGTGGCGCCAGGACTGCATCATGCTGGCCCGTGCGCTGCTGTAGTTGGTGTTCGTGAAGTCGCGGCTGAACTCTTCGTAGCTCAGGCCGAACGCCGCGGCGAGATGCCGGAGCATGCGCGCCTCGAACTGCGTGTCCCCGACCGTGCCGGCAGGGTAGAACTTCAGCTTGGTGCCCGGGTAGAGATGCGGGATCTTCACACCGTCGAGCTGCAGCGCGCGAGCGTTGCCGGCGTACTGCGCCAAGCCGCTCATGTACTGGCTGATCGGGTTGTCGGTGCCCACGTTGCCCCCGCCGAGGGCCGCGAACACCACCTCGTCCGGCAGTTCGGATTCGATGGCCGCCGCGTACATCGCGTTCGTGACGGCGTTCTGCAGCACCACGTCGCGGTACTGCTTCGTCATCTTCATTTCCTTGAGCACCGGCACCATCGTGCTGACGCCGCGGCTCATGTCCGCCTCGAGGGGCTCGTAGACGTGCAGTACCTGCGGGCGGCCCCAGGGGAGCTGCCGGGCGACCGTGCGCCACGTCCAGGTCTCCGCGCCCGTGTAGCTGTCGTAGCGATGGCCGTTGCGGATGTGGTACGCGACGGGGTAGCCCCACTGCGGATGCATCTCGACCCCGCGGCGGCGCGTGAGCGTGTCTTCGCCATCCTGCGGGTTGCACAGCCGCGAGGGCTCGACCAGCGTGGTGGCGGTGGCGCAGGGCCGACCGGCCTCGCGTACCCACTCCGCGACCTGGAGCACCTCGCCGCACCGCATGTAGGTGTGGACGCCCAGGCGAACCATCTCGGTCAGGGTGAGCCGGCGCCGGCTGTCGAACCACGCGCTGTCCGAGTCGGCCAGCAGGTTGAACTTCGTCTCGGCGATGCGCTGGAATTCCTCCGCCCACTCGGCCGGGGCGCCGAGCGCCTCGTGATTCGGCCGGGCGTTCAGGACGTACTGGGCACCGACGATCGAGTCCTTGGTGATGTCGGTGCCGGACGACACGAAGCCGTCGTTCTGGATGCGGTCGCCAACACGGCCGTCCAGCAGGTCTTTCTCGACGTTGACCCGCACGTCGGCGGGCCGAAGGTCCGGCATCCAGGTCGCCATCTCGCGCGTGGTGCGCTCGGCGCCCGTGATGCCACCCCCGAAAGCCATCGGCTTCCCGTGCTGGTCCAGCAGGGCGGGCACCATCAGAAGATCACCCCGAGGGGGCCGCGGCTGGAACTGGCGGTGCCGGCCACCTGCATGCGCAGCAGCTCGATGTAGGCCAGGAGCTGCGCGGCGGTGGCGCGCGTGAACTCGACCCGCTCGCCATTGCGGTCAACGACCACGGACGGCTGCCCCCCGATCATCAGCCGGTGGTATGCGTCCTCAGCTTGGACGAGCTTCTGAGCCGCGGTCAGGGTTGCCATGCGCGGATGCTACCACGAGTTCCCGCACGCGGCGAACGGCGAACTCGTGGTCTTCGGCGCGGACCCAGACACGGTGCTCGCCGGGCGGGGTGCAGGATGGCGCGGGTGGGCAGTCCGTGAGGGCGGCGAACCGGAAAGCGCACCGCTCGCAGGCGCGGTCCCGCGAGACGGCACCCGGCTGCGGAACGAGGACGAGGCGGATTGTCACTTCGGCACCACCATCGCGTAGTGCACAAGCTGGCCCGGCGCCAGGCGGTGCGGCTCTATCGTGCCCAGCAGGGCCTCGGCGGCGGTCACGGCGGCATGCAGCTTCGCCAGCGCCACGTCTCGCCGCTCGTAGGCGGCCCGCTTGACCGGGGAGTTGAAGGGCGCGCGGGCGACCGCTTCGCATGCCAGGGCGTACTCGGACGCGGCGGTGAAGAGGGGAGAGTTCATTGGGGCTCCTTGGTGCTGTCTCTCATGCGCTGAAGCTCCTGGCCGATCCACTCTGACATGGCGCGCCAGTTGTCGGGGCTGGCCCCGTAGACCCGCACGCTGGCGGAATCGGGGCCCTGAGACTGGACCTCAATCCGCACGTCCCCGTCCTCATCCCGGTACTTGGATTGGTCTGGCGTAGCGGCAGGCGACGGCAACTCGTAGTTGCCGTCGCTGCGGGGGCGCAGGTCAATCAGACCGAGGCTTTTGGCGCCCGCCACGAGGTGCTGGTACTCAGGCCCCGCCAGTGTAGGCGACACGACCAGGCACTCTCGTATCTCTACCCGGTACCCCTGGGCAAGCTGATGCGCCCCAACGTAAAGGGTGCGACCGCCTGGCGTTGTGAAGTACCCGGGGCGGAGGACGTACTTGAGTCTCATGGCTGCTCCTTGGTGACGAGGCGGTATGCGATGGCTTCGCGGGCGCCGGTTTGCTTGACGTAGGCCGGCTCGACAACACCCGCCTTCTGCAGCCTCTTGAGGGCGACCCGGCACCCGTAGTAGGAGAAGCCGGTGAGCGCCTCGATCTCGCCCGTGGTCAGCTCGCCGTCAACGAGGGCGGCGATCACCGCGCTCGAGACGCCCGTGGCCGCACAGGCTTGGAGAGCCTGCTCCAGTTCCGCCACTCGGCGGCGCAGTCGGTCTTCGGCGCTCACTTTGCGGCCTCCTGGACCATCTGCTGCACGAAGTCGGCCAGGGCCCGCGCCGTGGCGAGCCGGTCGCCCTCGGTGGCGGGGTTGCGGACGTGGCGCACCAGGTCGTCGGCGGCGTCGCGAATGATGGCGCACGCCTCGCTGACCTCCCGAGCGGCGCGTCGTGTCGCGTCCCGCTCGGCCTGCTGGGCCAGCCACGCTTGGCGCCGGGCCAGCCACGCTTGGAGCTGGGCTGGCGTCTCCGGCTCGGCCGGCCGCAGCGCAGCGCACGGGGCCCCGCCGTAGTCCCAGGTCTCTCGGATAGGCCGGGTATACCCCATGCGCTCGGCCTCGAACCAGGTCTTCATCCGCCTGGTGACGATCCAGCGCATGCCGCCAGACCAGATTGCATCGCCGACCTGCACGTCAACCAGGGGCATCGGGTTCTTGCTCACTTTGCAGCCTCCACGCACGCCTGCCGGAACGCCTCGAGCGCGCGGATGCGGGGCTCGGCGCCTGCAGTGGCAGAGTTCCACCACCAGGGCCTCTTGAGGCGGCCAGCCGCGTGGCGGGCGAACTGTTCCTTGTAGCGGTGAAAGAGGACTTCTCTGTCCCACTTGTCCAGGTGCGGGTACTCCGTGAGCACCGCCCCCTGCAGCGCGCCGCACGCGAAAGGCACCGACCCCGCCTTCCCGCGCAGGCGAACGCGCTCGATCGCGGCGTCGATGACCGCAAGGTCCGGTGCAGCCATTGCTTCCTCGAAGGTTTTCATTTCTCACTCCTTGGTTAGGATGCGAGAAGTTTAGCGAAGTCCCCCGCGCCTGTAAAGCTATTTGACGCCGCAAATCGCATCTTTTGCTCGGGCTTGTCGGGCTCGACGATACGAACGAGCGCATTGCCCTGGTCCCAGGGGAGCGCCCAGGCCGGGGGCTGCGTCCAGTCCACCTTCTCCACGCCGAGGTGCACGCAGGCGCCGATGGCGTAGTAGCACAAGTCCCAGGCTTCCTGCCGGTGGCCGCGCGGGGCTTCCCACCCTTTCTCCGAGCGGATCTCGACGCACATCTCGGTGAAGAACGCATCCGGCAAGTGCTCAGGGAAGCGCACCATCCCGCCGCCAGGGCTGACCCGATCGAGCCGGCCGTTCAGGTCGTCCTTGAGCGTGTTGGAGGCCAGCATGAGGACCGGCACCTCGCCGCGCACGGCCGCCGCCTGCCCCTTCACCTGGGCGTCCATGTAGCTGATCCGAGCGCGCGGGGCGCCCGGCGCGTGGTCGCCCTTGACGAGCTGGAAGCGCCGGTGCAGGCCGGAGCCCTCAGAGCGCAGGGCCATCCAGAACTGGTAGGCGCGTGCGGTCACACCCTCCTTGCCGCCTGAGTCGCAGAAGGTGGCCCGCACGCGCATGCGCGCCTCGGTGCCTGCGATCGGGTACTCGCGCTCCAGCAGGGCTTCGGTCAGAAGGTGCCAGTCCTCCGGGTAGGCGTGCGGCTCGGTCGGCAGCGGGTGGCCGTCCGCGTCCAGGCGCTTCGACTTGGTGATGTCGAAGCGGTCGATCACGGTCAGGTCGTAGGGCGTGCCCGGCGACACCCCGAAGACCTGACAGACCCACTTGCGCCCCTGCACGTCCACAGTGGCGATGAGGAAGCGCACGTCGGGCGGGACGGTTCCCGCAGGCCAGGACTCCGACCGCCCCTTCAGCTCCTCGGGTGTGCGCTCGCGCTGCGTCCCCCGCGGGCGGTAGGGCATGCCCTGGTCGGTGTTGACCGTGGCCTTCAGCGCCTCCTGACTGCCGGTGCGCTGGTACTCGTCCTCGGCCATGAGGTACTTCTCGACCAGCGCGCCCCAGCTCACGAACGCGGCAGCCGGCCCGAACATCCAGAAGCTCGCGTAGCTGCTAGAGACGGCCTCCCCCTCGAGCGTGTCGTCGGCGCGCAGGCGCTGGCCGTCCTTGACCCATCGGCCGGCCTTGTTCATGCCGTACTTGGCGGGGGGCTGCAGCACGCAGCCGTTCGTGGGGCACGCCATCCAGGTGCGCTGGCCGGCCTCGCCCGGCGACACGCCCTCGGGCCAGCGCAGGGTCTCGAACGTCGGCTCGAACCACTCCCCGCAATGCGGGCACTTCCAATGCCAGCGCCTGCGGTCGCCGCGGTTGTACAGGGCCAGGATGCCCTTGCACGGCGGGGCCTCATGCTTGGTGCGCGGAACCCACATCGCGCCCGCCTCCACCTCGAAGCCCGGGCTCGACTCGCAGATGGCCTTGCCCTTCGACCGGAAGGTGGTCGTCCGCTTCATCCCCAGGTCGAACGGGCTGCCTTCGCCGTCGATGTTCTGGGGCATGCGGTCGTAGTCGGTCAGCAGCACCAGGCCCCGCGGCTTGCCGGACATCTCGTTGATCGTCGGCCACGACAGGTTCACGACGATGCCCGAGTCGTAATACTTCGCGTGCACCGTGTCCGCGCTCCCGCCCGGCAGGACATGCCGGCCCACCATCGGGCTGTGCCGGTGCATCCGGTCCAGCCGGGTGCGCGAAAAGTCCGCCGCGACCGTCTGACTCGTCTGGTACAGGATGGAATCCATCGGGTCGCAGACTATCGTGTACAGCAGGGCATTTAGGATAAGGCTGTCCGTGTTGTGCGTGGGGACCATCGCCCGCCCCGCGAGGTAGAGCGAGTCGGGGGCGTCCACCTTGATGCACCTCACGGGAACCGACGCAACGGGGTTTACCGCCACAATCCGCCTGCTGAATGCCATCGAGGGCTTTCCCTGGCGGGCAGAAGGAACCTTCGCCGCTTTTCGGGCGGTGTGGAAAACCTGCTGCTCGGAGAAAACCGCCAGCGTGAACTCCCAGCTCGGCTTCCCCTGCCGCCGCTCCCCTAGGTACTCGTAGGTGGTCGTGCGCTCCCGGACGTGGAACTTAAACCCGAGGCCACACACAAGCTCCGCGAAGCCGTCCCGCAGGGCAGGCTCCGTCGTGCAAAAGGTGACGACGCCCTCGGACGCGCATCCATCGGTATCCAGCAGGCCGCGCAGGAGTTCGAGCCGCTGCGCTCGGCTCGCCCGCTGGTAGGCCGGGGGGATGTGCTTCGAGCCGTGAGGCTTTCGGACCCCTAGGGCTGAGAGCGCCCTCCCGAACCCGCTGTGGACACGCGCCACGAATCCGCCCGTGTTGTTGTCCTCCGACACGGTAGCGTTGTAGCCCAGCATGAACACGCGGACGAGGATGTCGGAGTCCAGCTTGTTGAGGTGCAGGGAGTTGGCTGCGCCGCGGCCGTCGCCGAGCCACACCCCCAGGAGGTAGGGGGGTATGGGCAGGTCCGCATCCGGCAGGGCCAGGGCCTGCGGGTTCCTCACGCTGTACCTCCTCCGGTTCCCCCGGTAGGACAGGTTCTGGCGAATGTGCTCCGTGCTAACGGTTTCGTGCCTCCCGGTAGCCGCGTTCTTCACCGTCCACAGGTGCTCGGCGTCGGCGACTAGCGTGGTGCCGTCGTCGAAGGCCACCTCGTAGCACTGGTGCCCGGTCATGACCGGGGACACCCCGAGGACACGGACCGGGCGGCCGTCGCTGCCGAAGACCAGACTGCCGGGAGCCAGCTCGCCCATCGTCGTCCACCCCTCGGGGGTAGCGATCGGGGTGTCGAGCGGCAGGGCCTTACCTGTCTGAGCTGGCCCGACGAAAATGCACGCCCTTTTCTCTCGGTCGGCGAGTATGTCCAAAGGCTCGGCCATATAGGGCGTCGTCTCGCCCAGGTAAGGGCCGCTGTAGGCACCTGGGTTATGCAGGAGGCGGTACTTCTCGGCCGCCTGCGAGGGCAGCAGGCGCTCCTGGGGCCGCAGGGCCTCCGTGAGCGCCAGCGCCAGGGCCGACAACGACGAAAAGGAGGCCGGAGCCTCCTGCGCTGCAGACTGCAGCTTGTTCAACCTCATTGACAAACTAGCACCTCCATCGGGGGCACTGCGAGAGGGTGTGCGCTCCCCCGCAGTAGGGGCAGACGGCCGGCATCTGCGGGGTCTTCCCAAGCGATGAGAGGCCGACCGTGACAGGCGGGGTGGAGCGCGGGGCAGGCGCCACCGGGTAGGGTGCCGGGTTCACGCCTCCACCTCCTGCCACTCGGTCAGCCAGCGAACGAAGCCGGGGGTCTGAGCGATGTTGAACTCCTCGGTGGCGTTGGACGCCAAGCGAGGGCGACGGCTGCGGCCGAAGTCGGCGATGCGGTAGCGCACCACGCGCGGACGGACGCGGTACTCGCCCTGCGGGTAGAAGTGCGGCATCTTGTCCGCCGTGCTCGGGTCCGGCAGGTCGCGCCACAGGCCGTCCGGGGTCTTGAACTGGACCGGAGTGCCGCTCATCCAGGCCGTGACGAGATCGCGATGGGGGTAGGGCATGTCAGACCTCCGTGATGAGCTTGAAGATGGCGCCGGACAGGCCGTGGCAGACGCCCTGGGCGTCCACTGCGAAGCCGACCCCCGAGGGCTGGCGCCGGGCGATCAGCGGGTGGAAGGCGTCCGGGCCTGCCTCTTCGATGACGTAGGTGCGGCCCATCACGTCGCGGTACTTCTTTCCGATCTGGATTTGCAAGATGTTCTCCTTAGCTGGTAAAGCTATCTTACGCCATCCTGGTCGTGGTCGTCAAGCGAGTCCCATCCAGAAAAATGATCTTTTATCAGTTCCCGCGCCTCGACCAGCACGCCGTCAGAAATACCGCGAATGATCGCCCGCTGCTGCAAGGTCAGCGCGGTCTGCTGGTCCACGTTGTCCTCCATGAGCGACATGGCCTGACGCATGGCCTTGTATATCTGGCTGACCAGCAGTTTCACCTTGTCCGTGCGCCAAAGCTGCCCGCTCTCCTCGTGGTATTTCTGCCGGCTCGACATGGCCCGCCAGAAGTCGAGCGCGAGGGCCGGGGGGAGCTGGCTGGGCTTCATGCGGCGGATGGCCTCCTCCAGCTTGCGCGCTTCCTCCTCGTCGTTCTGAGGCGGGGTCGCGGCCAGCGCGCCGAGAGCGGCCCACAGGTCGTAGGTGCGCGTGCGCGCCTGCTTGCCGCGGACGGGCTCGATCTTTGCCAGGGCGACCTCGACCTCTGCCTGAGGGCGCCCCGTGAGCTGCGCCACGTCCGCCGAGGTCACTCCCGACAGCAGCAGGGTCTGAATGGCCTGGCCGGTGTGGCTCATGCCCGGACGGCCCCCGCGCGGAGCGCCTGCCACCGCAGCGGATCGGAGTCCTTGAGCGCCAGCAGGGTGCTGACGTGACTCTCGATGTAGGTGGGGAGGTCCGTGCCGTTGGCCGCGTAGGGCTGGAGGTACTGCCGCGTGACGCCCAGCAGGGCGCGCAGCTCCGGCCGGGTCACGTCCAGCAGGGTGAGTGCGTCATTGAGCTTCATGGCGCGAGTGTAAAAGGTATTGACGGAAAAAGAAAGGCCCGCCAGGAGCGGGCGGGCCGAAAGACAGGACACCAAGGAGATGAGGGCGGTGCGCTTCGCATGAGGCAGCGATTCTGCGCGGCGCATGAACCAGTGAGCCGGACGCCAAAACCGACTCCGCACCGCCCGGCCAGACCTCACGCAAAGGGCTGGCCGGGCGGCCCCCGAAGGGGCTCGCGTGGTGGGTCAGCCCCGGCCGATGCGGAGCGAACCCTTGACGGTGACGCCCGCGGCGCTCAGGACGAGCTGAGTCGCAACGAGAGCGACGCAGAGGACTGACATCCCCCACCGGCCCGTCATGGCGTAGTTGGCGGCCAGGAGCAGCAGGGCGAGATCGACAGCGAAGGAGAGAGCACGCAGCATGGCGGTCAGACCTTGAAAGCGTCCGGGTTGTGGCCCTGCTGGACCAGCTCGGTCAGCCAGGTCGGCATCTTGCCGCGGCCGGTCCAGGTCTCACCGGCCGGGCCGCGGTGGGTGATCGCAGCGCGCACCGGCTCGAAAATCTCGCGCGGCAGGATGCCGTAGTGCGCGACGGTTTCCTTGATCTTCTGGAGCGCAGCGGTGCGCTCGCCAGCGATGGCCTTGCGGGCGGCTTCCAGCGCGGCAGCAGCGGCCTTGGCTTGGTCTTCCAGGTACTTGATGTCGGTCGGGGTCATTGGTTCCTCGTGAGTGGAGAGCGTGTAAAAGAATTATGCGCTTGGATCTCGACGTCGTCAACCTTTACGGTAGCGGTGAGCAACCCACCCGCCCGCTGCGCGAATGGGCCAGCCGCTCGCCCATTCCGGCAGGGTTCCCATTTCACGTTCGAGCGTCAGGACGCAGCCCGTGCCTTTCGGAACCTCGCTGACGATCTCGTCGTAGGTGTGCATGACCACGGGGTACCCGATCGCCTCCAGCCGTTCGATCGCGTTCATCTGGATGTCGCGCGCCACAGCCTGCACCACGTTCTCAGTGGCCCGGCCGCCATAGATGCTTTTGCGAATCCACCCGGGCGGGCCGTTCTTCGGGTTCGTGTTCCAGCCCTCGTAGCTGACCTGATCGCCGCGCCACTCGTCGGTGGCCGGGGAGATGCGCGGGCGGTGGTAGGTCAGCGCGCGCCCGCTCGGCAGCACGGCGTAGAGCACATCATCGACGTAGGTGTAGGTGATGCCCGTAGGCTTCCCGTCGAGGCGGTAGACCGGCACGCTGGCGCCAGGGTTGCGCAGGGCCGTCATGATGCCGCCTTCCAGCCCCCACAGCTTGCCCCACTTCTGCCCGCCCCACAGGTGCACGACGGCGGGGCTGGCCTCACGCCAGGCTAAGATGGTCTGCTTAATCTGTTCGTCGGTGGGGAGGTATCTCTCGGCACCGAAGGCTTTCATAGCGTTGATCCACCCTCCAAAACCCAGGGCGAGTTCCGCGACCTTACCGACCCCCTGGCGCGCTGGGTGGTGCTTCTTGTGCAGTTTCTTGTACTCGACGAACGCCTCGAAAGGCTCGCCGATTATCTTCGCCGCCGACATCTCGTAAATCATCCCGTGCGTGCGAAACACCTCGAGCCGCCATTCCTCGCCCGCCAGCGCCGCAGTCACCACGCCCTCGATCGCAGAGAAGTCGGACGAGACGAACTCGTGACCATCCTTCGCCACGAACATGCCCCGCAGGGTACCCGCGAGCGCGTGCATGGCGTCCGTGAAGAACCACTCCAGCGCGCTGAGACTGCCGGTCTTGGCGATGGTGATGGCGTCTTCCATCGCCTCGGGCGACCACTCGTGGCGCTTGGCGCTGCGGTCGAACGGCGTGAAGCACCAGGGGCACTGGTGGCCCTGCGTGTTGTGGTGGTGCCCGCAGGCCGCGCACTCCCAGCAGTCCGGCCCCGAGCGCGGCAGGTTGGTGGGCTGCGGGCCTGAGCCCGTGGGCCGGCCAGTGTGCGCGCCGTGGTAGCTGTAGAGGTCGTGCAGGCGGTTGCCCCGCGCGACCTGATTGCGCATGGCGAAGACCTTCTTGATGCTGGCCGAGCCGACCGCCTGCCGGATCTCGAGCGCCCGGCGAGCGTCCGGGGGCATGTCGAGGTCTCGCAGGGCCAGCTCAATCGCGTCCTCGTCCATCGTCTCGAGGTAGACGCCACGCGAGCCCAGCCAGGTCTTCAGCCGCTGCAGCTCCGTGGGGTAGCACCCGGCCAGCGCCTTCAGCTCCTGGCCGTAGGACGCATGCGCCTGCTCGATGACGCGCACGACCGCGTTCACCGCGTCCATGTCGAGCGCGATGCCGCGGCGGTTGATCCGCTGGTCCGTGCGCCAGACCTGCAGCTCGTCCGGGGCGATGTCTGGGATCTTCCAGGACGCCTCCGCCTCGGCCTCGATGTCGCGCAGGTTGTACCGCTTCAGCGCCTGAGCGTCCTCGTCGGCGGGGTCATCGAAGTCGGGGACGATGCGCAGGCGGCCGTCCGCCTTCGTTGGATTGCGGGGCATGGCGAACTTCTTGAGCAACCGGTCGCCCTCGGCATCCTTCTTGTGCTGCAGGTCGAGCACGCGGCTCACCTCGCCGAGCGCGCCGGGGAGGGCGTGCGCCCGCGCCTTCGCCATCGCATCGAAGGTCTGCTCCTGGCGCAGCGGCGGCCAGCCGTAGCGGCGCACGCACACCTCGTTCCAGATCCACCACTCGAACGCCACGTTCCAGGCTTCGAGCGCGCCGCCGCGCCGAACGTGGTCCAGCAGGTCGTGGGGCGGGGGCATCTTCGGGTGCCAGAAGCGCCGGCCGGCCCCGTCCTTCAGGTCGTAGGCCATGCAGAGCACCTCGGTCGTGGGGTGCTGCGCGTAGACCGCCACCCCGACGACCGGGAGCCCTTTCTTGCCCTGGCTGGCGCCCTCCGGCCCCCGCCACTTCTGCGCGGCGGCGTCCCAGACGTAGCCCGCCTCGCTGTAGGTCTCGAAGTCGAAGTCAGGAAGCGAAGTCGTGAGGTGCAGGCCAACCTTTCGGGTCATGCCGGCGCGCAGGGGCGGGAGCGGTATCGACATCACAGCGCCTTGAGGAAAGCTTTCACCGCGCTCCGGTGGCCCTCGATCTGCCGGTCGTACCCCCCGGCAGGGAAGCTGAACTGAGGGCCGCGCAAGTATTCGGCGCCTACCGGATCCAGGCTGAACTGCCCCTCAAAGCCGTAGCATGAGCAGTGTCCGCCGCTAAACTCGAAGTAGGCCCCGGTAGCTTTTTCCCGAAGCAGAAACCAGGAAGCGGAGTCGCAGCCGTACTCCCCGACCGACTCGTAGGCGATCACCACGTCAAAGCGAGTCAGGGTCTCAGCCAGCGCCTCCTTGTCGGCGGCGCTCGGGCACCCGTAGCCAAAGCCCATCTTGTCGCCAGCGTATTCCGACGCGATATGGGCCTTTATGAGTTCTTCGGTGAGGCCCGCGAGATCCGCGAGATAGAGGTTGTCCATGTGCTACTCCTGCCGCGATATGAGAAGAGGCGCCGTAGCGCCCCGAGGTTGAAGTGAGTGAGGGTGGAGGTGGTCAGGCCAGCATGTAGCCTTCCTGGACCATCTGGGCGTCGGTCCAGCCCGCGGCGATCATCGCCTCGTAGGTCGCGCCGCCCGCCTTGGCGGTCATCTGGTGCACCTGGCGGAAGGCCGGAGCGGGCGGGGGCACGGGCGGCAGAGCCGGAGCGACCGGAGCGGCCGGAGCCGGAGCCGGAGGCATCGCGCCGCCTTCGGGAGCAGTCATGGCACCGGCCGGCAGGGGGCTCGCGCCGAAGCCCGCCGAGGACACGTCCGGGCCGATGACGATGCGCTTGCCGTAGCCGCGCAGGCAGGCCATGCCGAAGTTCAGGTAGACACCCGGCTGCTGGCTGCTGCCGTTGAAGCGGACGTTGCCCTGGACCTGGATGTAGTCGCCCGGACGGATGGCGTCCTTCTCCGGCAGGGGGATCGGCGAACTGCTGGTGACGGTGGTGTAGAGGTCCGGCGCGAAGCCCGAGCTGAAGCGCAGAACCCAGTGGCCCGGGTAGCCCTCGCGGTCACGCGGGCGGCGGCCCTTGGTGTCCACCTCGGCGCTGTCGCCGTCGATGACCTTCCAGGAGAAGACGCGGCGATTCGGAGCCTGCGGGTCGCCGGTCACGCCGGCCGTCCAGATGGCCTGGCCCCAGGGGGTGTCCTTCCAGTGCGCCTCGCCAGCCTTCGGGATGGCGAGGGCGATGTAGTACTCGACGCGCGGATTGCCCGCCTTGTCGGTGAGGGGCTTGCCCTCGGCGTTCTTGGTATTCGGGTTGTAGAAGCTGCCAGCGACGAGGCGACCGACGGGAGTGGTGAACGTGTTGCTCATGGTGCAGTTATTGCGGTTGGTGAAGGAACGGTTTTGATAGTACAGATGTTTTACAGGCCCGTCAAGTGCCTGTAGCTCGCCCACCCGTTGAAATTGGCAAAGCGGCCCGGCGTGGCTTGCGCCTGGTGCTCGGCAGGGCTGGCGTGGGCCGGCTCGGCGCACAGCAGGCGGTCGTGCAGAGCGATGTCGTCCTGCAGTCGGGGCTGCACCTGGTCGTGCGTCAGGTAGCTGACCCGGGCGCAGCGAGCGACCGACGCGCGGATGTCGCCCTCGGTCGGGTGGACGTAGGGCAGATGCCACTGGCCCCACTCCAGCGGACGCGGGGTGCTTGCCTGCATGGCCGTGCGCATGGCGACCGCCAGCGTGCGGATCTCGGGCTGGGCGGCCGGGTGGTCCCGCAGGGCGAAGAAGTTGTCCCACTCGGTGCTGGTGAGCACGACCGAGATGAACTGCCAGGGCTCCAGCATGCGGTTCACGACCTGCTTGTGCAGCCCGAGCTTCATGCCGACCCAGGCCGCAGCGCACATCGCGCGGCCCGCCCACTTCCAGGTGGCCCGCGCGGCATGCAGGCGCCAGCCGGTCAGCTCCGCGCCGGCCTGCATGCCCGGCTGGTTCGAGCCCCAGTGCTCGGGGCCTGCCGGGTCGCTCCAGACCTGGGCGAGCATCTTGCGCACGGGGATGGCGCGCGAGCTGCTGGCATTCCGGGAGAAGACGCGGTGGGTCATCACTTCCGCGTGAATCGAACGCCAGTACCGGAGCTGCAGGGTCGTGATGCGCTGGCCGTCCGGGTTCACCGAGTCGGCGATGACGCGAGCGGTGGCGGTCATTCCAGCACTCCCATCAGGCGCAGGAGGTGCCGCGCCTGGCTCTCGGCGTCATCGGCGGCGTTGTGGTGCACGCCGACACGGGCCATCGGCACGTCGGGGCGCTGCGCCTTCATGGTTCGGTAGCAGCGGTCATCCCAGAAGTACCACGGCGCCTGCCGGTCCAGCCGCTCGTAGGCCCCGCGCAGCACCACGTTATCGAACGCCGCGCCGTTCCCCCAAACGCACACGGCGCCGCCCGCCGCCCGAGATTCCATCCAGGCCGTGAACTGACTCAGGGCGTCCGGCAGGGTAGCGCGGTCGTCACCCCACAGCTCGCGGCGGGCGGCCTCGTCCTGCTGAAGCCACCACAGCACGGTGTCGGGGTCCATCGCGCCGCCGTAGCGCACGCTACTCCCGAGCTGTACCGGCAGGTAGAACCGTGCCCCGATAGCACCCATGCCGATGTCGAACTCCACCGCACCTATCGCCACGATCGCGGCGTCCGGCTTGTTGCCCATCGTTTCCAGGTCGAGCATCACGTCTTTCATTCCAGCACTCCCATCAGGCGCAGGAGGTCAGCACCACGCTTCGCAAACCAGTGCGGCTGCGTCTCGCGCGGGTTCTCCGGGTGCACGACGTTCTTGCCGTACTCCTGGCCCTCCTCGGTGACGCTCCAGAACGAGCGCGCCTGCCCGCTGGATGACGGGCGCGTGGCCTTCTCGATCAGGCCGAGCTGCTGCAGCCGCACGTTCGCCGTGCGCGCGGACATCAGAACACGGTGCTCGGCCAGCAGGGCGGTCAGGCTGAGGGTGTGCTCGCTGCTGACGGCGGGAGCGCCGGCAGGGGCGTCGATGGCGTAGGCGGGGAGCAGCGGGAGGTACTCGGGAGCCTTGAGGGCGATGGCGCTGCGGACCATCCCGAGCGCGGCCGACCCTTCAAGCCGGAGTGCGCGGTTGACCGCCTCGGCGAACATCACGGCGGCAGCCTCCGGAGGCACTGCCATCGGGCTGACGGCCGCACCGGCCTCCAGCTCCTGCCAGCGGTCGATGATCTTGGCGCGCAGGACGAGGGAGTAACCACTGACGAGGATCAGGCACTCGCGCTTCGGAAGCTGGAAGGCCGGCTGGAGACGGCCGTAGGCGTCGGGGAGATCGGCGGAAAAATCCGCCGATGTCAGGCCCAGGTCTTCGATCATTTTCCGGATGTCGTGCAGCACGTCCTTGTGCTGCTTGCCGGTCAGCTCCGCGATCTCACGGCTGGACATGGTGCGCACGGCACCGATGGTTTGAATCTGCATAGCGATCCCTCGATCGCCCTCCTGAATGAAGCGTGAGCCAGGCCGGGGAGGGAGTCCGGCTTTTCGGGAATGACCCTAGGCCACGCGAAAGCTATCTTACGCCGGATTTGCCCGGGATGAAAGCATCAGCTCCGCGAACTCGAGGATGGCGACCGGGCGATAGGACTGCACCCGGTTCGGAGTCCCGCGCGGTACCTTCTTGACCGGGACGGGCCAATTCTCCGGCCGCTCCCAGGTGTCAGGCAGGGCCACGTCGAGGGGCTCGCGGGCCAGCAGGGCGGCAGCGGCTGCAGGAACGAGCGCCTGCGGGTCGGTGGTGAAGTCAATCCGCATGATGCGCGCCTTCTCAGTCTTCGGAGCCCGCGGACTGAGCGCGCCGGATCATCAGATCCAGCCGGGCCAGTGCGTTCCAAGCTGCGTGTGCGGCGTGGAGCATTTCGGAGTCGGCGTCGCGCGACTGGCCCGCCGCCTCGGCGAGCAGGTGCCGGTGCATGGCGTCGGTGTAGCGGTCGACGCCGTCAGGCACAAACTTCCAGCCGTTCGGGCTGTACTTCGTCGTGCCGTACTCGCCGACTTCGCAGACCGCGAGCAGCGCGCGGGCGAATCCGCCCAGCACCAGACCGGCGCGGACCTTGCCGGCGTCAAGCTTGGCGCCGGGGGCATGAGGGAGAAGGCCGTTTGGGTCGGTTTCGGCAGGGGAGTGAGCGGGGTTCATTCGTAGGTCCTGAAGATGAAAAGTTGTCGGGTGACGCCATTGTCGCGGGCGGCTTCGCGGATCTCGTCGATGAGCTGCGCCGGCATGCGATCAGCATCGTCAGCCGCGATCACCGTGAACCGGCTGAGGTACGAGCGGAGCTGCGGCCGGGGCATGTTGTAGAGGAAGGTGGCCGCCGCGATCTCGGCCTCGACCTGCCCCGCGCGCTGGCGCCGGGCTTCGGTCGAGGGCACCACCAGCAGGGCGCGGGGGATCGCGCTGACGACCGCGTGGGCAATCGTGGTCTTGCCGGTGCCCGGCTGCATGTCGACGTGCAGGATCGCACAGTTGCTCATGAGAAGGCCGCCTTCGGGTCAGTGAGGGTGAGGGTGACGGCGCCGGGCTTGCGCTCGGACATGGCCGCCACGATGGCGTCCGGCAGGCCGGCCTTGCGGGCCTGGGCGGGAGTGACCGGCTCGGCCGGCTTGGCGGGGACGCCCACCGCCAGCGCATCAGCCGGGGGAACACGCCACGCCTCGCGGCCGGGGCCGGCCTTGAGCTGCCAGCCGGGCACGCGAGCGCCGGAGCGGATGAGATGCGTTGCCTGCTCGGTGAGGCCGCCCTCGAGCGCCTGGAGCCGCGCGATCGACTCACGCACCACCTTCAGCTCGACCGCGAGCGCCTCGGGCGTCGGCGGCGAGGGCTGCGCGTTGAAGCTGAAGTCCACCGCTCCCTGCGTGACCGAGCGCAGGGCTTCGCAGGCGTGGCGGCCGTTGCACCGAAGGCACTGCGGCCCGGTCTTGGCGGGGTAGTCATCCCGCAGGGCCTTGGCGCCCTCGTTCTGCAGGATGTTCCAGTAGGGGCGCAGGTCGTCGGCGGCCACCGTCCAGGTGCGCACCGGAGCGGCCTGGTAGCACCGAGGCTGGATGATCGTGAGGTGGCACGTCACCGTCGCCAGGAACATCGGGTTCAGGCCCTCGAGGACCATGCCCGCGTAGTTGGCGAGCTGCAGGTTCTCCTGCTCGCGAACGAGACCGTGGCCGTGCTTGTAGTCGATGACGTGCATCTCGATGCCGGCCCACCCCACGAAGTCCGGCGTCCCGAAGTTCTCGGGCACCCGACGCCACTCGCGGCGCTGCTCGATCGCCCAGGAGCTGACCGGCAGGGCGGTGATGTGGTCGAAGGCGACCCGCAGGGCCTCGTCCTCGGGCGCCACGCGCGCCTCGACCGCTGCGGCCAGCGCCGCGTGAGCGGCCGTGCCCTCGTCGGCGGCCGTCTTGTCGCCCAGCTCGGGGAAGTCGCGGTTCATGCGCGCCCAGTGCGCGCACGCCGTCCAGTTCGCGGCCCCCGAGGGCGGAAGGAAAGCGTGCGCGGCGGTCATCCCAGTGCCTTCAGGTGCGCCATGACCTCGGCGGCCTTCTCCGGCGCGCCCGCCAGGCCGGCGATGCCGTTCGGGACGCCCGCGCGGCTGAAGCAGTCCGCGATCACCGGACCCGGCGCCTTGGCGGCGGTCATCAGGCCCACCGCGTACTCGATCACCGAATTGACCGTGACCGGGGCGGCAGCGGCTGCCACCGGGGGAGCCGGAGGCACGGGCGGCAGCGCCGGGGCGGCTGCCACCGGGGGAGCCGGAGGCACGGGCGGCAGGGCCGGGGCCGGCGCAGCAACCGTCCGGGTGCGGCGGGCGCGCCAGCTACCGTCCGCGTTCTTCGCCTTGGTGCTGCTGTGCTTCGCAGGGTCCCAGACCTCGCCGTGGATGTCCACCTCGTGCTGACCGTCCAGCACCTTCTCGGCGTAGGCGGCCGTGCCGAAGGCCGGCATCGGCGGGTCTTCAGCGTCGTCAGCGGGCGGCGTCATCATCGCGCCGGCCGGCAGGGGCGCGGAGAACCCCTCGAACGTGGGCGCGGGCGGCAGCATCGGGTAGGACACCGTGGGCGCGGGCGGCAGCACCGGTGCGGGAGCGGCAGCGGCCACCGGGGGCAGGACGGGCGGCAGCACCGGCGCGGGGGCGGCAGCGGCCACCGGAGCCGGGGCGGCGCCCACATCCGGGCGGTCCAGCGGGCTGGCGCCGTCGAGGGCGCGGATGTACTCCTGCAGGGCCAGGAATGCGGCGCTACGCTCGGACGGGGTGTTCATGGGCAGTTGGATCATGCGGGTTCTCCGTTGGCGGGTTGGTTGGTGGCTGGAGTGTCGTCTATTTTTACGAGGGCCGTCAAGACCCGCGTGGTGGGCTGAAGGTAAGGCAGCGCAAGGCTCAATGCCTTGGTGAAGGCGACCATACCCTCGTGGGTATCCTCGATCGTCACTTGGAGGGTGTAGCGCATTTCAGGTACTCCATGACTTCGCGCTGGGCGTTCGCGACGACCGAGCCCTTGTCCATCTTCTGCACTGCCGCCGTGAGTTCGTCGGGGATCGGCAGCTTCATCAAAATGCAGTTCGTCACCTGGAGGAAAACGACGGCCTCCTGCAGGTCTTTGATCCGGTCTTTCATCAGTTCTCCTTGACTGTGAAAAAAGTGTACGCTCTAATTGGCGTTCTGGTCAATAGGAGAAGCTGTGAAGTACCGCGATTACCAAGAGAAGATGCACCGCGAGTTCGATGACGCCTGGAGCGCGGGCGCCGAGAATGTCATGGGGGTGCTGCCGACCGGCGGAGGCAAGGGGGCATTGATCGCCGGGGCCGCCTACCACTTCGACGGCCCGGTGTGCGCGATCGCCCACCGGCAGGAGCTGGTCAGCCAGATCAGCATGGCGCTCGGGCGCTACGGCGTCGAGCACCGCCTGATCGCCGCCGAGTCTACCGTGCGCAACATCGTCCGCCTCCACATGGACGAGTTCGGCCGCAGCTTCTACAACCCCCGCGCGCCGCATGGCGCAGCCAGCGTGGACACCCTGGTCCGCGTGCCTGAGAGCGACCGCTGGCTGCCGACCGTGCGGAAGTGGGTGGTTGACGAGTGCTTCCCCGCGGGGACGATGGTGGGCGACACCCCCATCGAGCGCGTGCGCGTCGGAGACTCGGTGCCCACGTTCGACGAGGCGACCGGGGAGGTCCGCAGGGGGCTGGTCACGCACGTCTTCGAGTCCCCCATGCCGGACGACATGGTGCGACTGCTGCTGCCGAACGGCCGCACGCTCTACTGCACGCTCGGCCACCCCATCTTCACCCGCAGGGGCTGGATCGACGCGGCGGAGCTGCGGCGGTCGGACGAGGTGCTGGTGGACGCGGGCGCGGGCCTGACCGCCTGGGGGGAACTGCGAGGCGCGTCTCTGCTGAAGCGCGAGGACTTCTCCGAGGCACGGGTCTACAACCTGGAGGTCGAGGGCACGCACACTTACCTGACGAACGGCCTGGTCGTTCATAACTGCCATCACCTCGTGGTCGAAGGGGGCATGAAGGGCTCCGTCAACAAGTGGATGAAGGCAGTCAAGCGCATGCCGAACGCGAAGGGCCTGGGGCTGACCGCCACGCCGCTGCGCGCGGACGGCAAGGGCCTGGGCCGGTGCTCGGACGGGGTGATGGACGAGATGATCTGCGGGCCGGAGATGCGCGAGCTGATCCAGCGCGGGTACCTGACCGACTATGACGTGTACTGCCCGCCGAACGACCTGGACCTGGCGGCCGTGCGCCACTCGGCCAGCGGCGACTTCAGCCCCGACGAGCTGCGCAAGGCGGTGCACGCCAGCCGGACGATCGTGGGCGATGTGGTGGTGTCCTACCTGAAGATCGCCCCGGGCAAGCGTGGCGTGACCTTCTGCGTGGACATCGAGGCGGCCACCGAGGTGTGCACCGAGTTCCGGCGCCGCGGCGTGCCGGCCGAGGTGCTGACGGGCAAGACCCCCGACCTGCTGCGCGCGCAGATCCTGCGCGGCCTGCGCGACGGGAAGATCCTGCAGGTGGTGTCGGTGGACGTGCTGTCGGAGGGCTTCGATCTGCCGGCCATCGAGGTGGTGAGCTTCGCGCGCCCGACTGACAGCCTGGGCCTGTACCGCCAGCAGTTCGGCCGCGTGCTGCGGACGATGCCGGGCAAGGAGCGCGCGATCGTGATCGACCATGTGGGCAACGTGGTGCGCCACCGCCCGCCTGACGCACTGCGCGCGTGGTCGCTCGACCGCAAGGAGCGCCGCAGCCGTGGCGCCGCGGAAGACCTGATCCCGATGCGCACCTGCCCGCAGTGCACGCGCCCCTACGAGCGCCACCTGGTCGGCTGCCCCTTCTGCGGCCACTTCCCCGAGCCGGCCGCGCGCACCGCGCCGCAGCAGGTGGACGGCGACCTGGTGCTGCTGACCCCCGATGTGCTGGCGCGGCTGCGCGGCGAGGTGGACAAGCCCCTGCTGATCCCGCACGGCGCCACGCCCGCGATCGAGGGCGCCCTGCGCAAGCACCACCGCGCACGCAACGAGGCCCAGGCCGGCCTGCGCGCCGCGATGGACCAGTGGGCTGGCTACCGCGTGGCGGCTGGCGAGCGCGACGAGCGTGTCCAGCAGCGGCGCTTCTTCCTGACCTTCGGCGTGGACGTGCTTTCCGCCCAGGCCCTCCCCGCGCGCGAGGCCGACGACCTGCGCGCCAAGATCGAGGCGAACTACCGTGGCTGACACCCTCTACCGCTGGGCTCAGGACTGGGCCATCCCTGCGGCTGCGATCGACGACCTGCGCGCACGCCTGTGCCCGCCCCCGGAGTCCCAGCGCGTGCGCGCAGGCAGTGAGGCGGCGGTGCAGCAGCAGGTCCGGCTGGAGGCCGCGAAGGCTGGAGTGATGCTTTGGCGCAACAACGTGGGCGCCCTGCTGGACCAGCGCGGCATCCCCGTGCGCTACGGGCTGGCGAACGACACGGCCGCGATGAACAAGCGCGTCAAGTCTGCTGACTTGATCGGAATTTCGCCCCGGGTAGTGACTTCTGCTGACGTGGGCACTACTATCGGGCAATTCGTCAGTATTGAGTGCAAGCGGCCGGGCTGGAAGTGGTCCGGCGACGCGCATGAGCTGGCGCAGTTGAACTGGGCGTCCCTGGTCATGACCGCGGGCGCCCTGGCTACCTTTTCGACAGGAGAACTACCATGCCGCGAGTGAGGATGACGCCGGGAGCGCGTCGAGAGCAGATGCTGAAGATCGCCCTGCGCGTTGCCGAGCGCAAGGGCTACATGCTGGTCAGCGAGGGCGACCTGGCGGCCGAGGCGAAGTGCGCCCGGTCGCTCATCTTCTGGCACTTCGGTTCGATCGCGGGCCTGCGGTCGGAGATCCTGCAGGCCGCGGTGCGGCTGCGGTGCGTGCCCGTGATCCGGCAGGGATGGGCGATGGGTGCCCCGGAGATACAGGAGTGCCCGAGCGACGTGCTGGCGGAGGTGATCCGTGCTGATTGACCCCTCACTGGCCCGTCACACCGCCTTCCTGCTGTGGAAGCTCGTCCCACACCCGAAGGGGCCGGATCGCAAGCCCCTGAAGATGCCTGTGCACCCCGATGGCGTGACCGTGCACTCGCTGAAGTCGCCCGCGCGGCCGATGACTGCCGCGGAGGCGCTGGAGCGCGCAGCGGCCACGGGTTGCGGCGTGGGGTTCCGGCCGGCGCCGGGGATGGGGCTGGCCTGCCTGGACCTGGATGGGGCCATCGAAGACGACGAGATCACCGAGCGCGCGCAGCCGCTGGTGGACTTCTTTGCCGGCGCGCTGCTCGAGGTGAGCGCGTCCGGGCGCGGCCTGCACCTGTGGTTCTCCTACACGGGCGAGGGGCCGGGCCGGCGCGGTCAGGTGGACACGCCAGTCGGCCCGGTGGAGCTGTACTCCGACAACCAGTTCATCGCGCTCGGCCGCGCGGTGAGCGGCTCGGCCAGCCAGGACTGCACGGCCCAGATGAACTGGGTGCTGGCGAACTACTTCCCCGCGCGGCCGGCCGAAGGCCCGGTGCTGCCCGCTGACTGGGAGGGCAAGTCCGACCGGGAGCGCGCGGAGTGCCTGGAAGACCTGCGCTCGGCCCTGCAGGTGCTGGACCTGAGCGGCTACGACGAGTGGGTCAAGGCGGGCCAGAACCTCGCGTGCCTGGGCGAGCTTGGCCTTGACTTGTGGGACGAGGCCAGCGCCCGCGCCGAGGGCTACGACGGGCGCATGGAGCTGGAGCGGAAGTGGGCGACGTTCTCGGGCGACCGCAGCGACTACCGCTCGATCTTCGCCCGCGCGCAGCGCGCCGGCTGGGAGCAACCCCGCAGGGCGGTCACGGTCAGCCCGCTGGAAGCCTTCGGGGGCCCCGTGGCGCTGCCGGCCGAGGCCAGCACTGACGCACCCCCGGCGAGCTTCATGGCGGCCTCGGGCGGTGCCATCCCGGCCACCCCCGCCAACGTGGTGGGCGCTCTGCAGTCGGCCGAGTCCGGCATCCGCTTGGGCTTCGACGAGTTCAAGGGCGCGGTGTGCCTGGGCCACGAGGGCGCCTGGCGGGAGCTGCACGACGATGACTACATGCGCCTGCGGGTGAGCATGGAGCAGCGGGGCTTCAAGGCAATCCCGCATGAGCTGATCCGCGCGGCCGTGGGCCTGGTGGCCTCGGAGAACCGCTTCGACTCGGCGATCGAGTGGGGGAACTCCCTGAAGTGGGACGGCGTGCCCCGGATCGACACCAGCCTGTCGGATTACTTCGGCGCCCCCCGGAACGCCTACACCGAGTCGGTAGCCCGCTACCTGTGGACGGCGCTGGCCGGACGCCTGCTGGTCCCAGGCATCCAGGCGGACATGGCGGTGATTTTGGTTGGCCTGCAGGGGGCTGGCAAAACCACGGTGATCTCGTCGATCGCCCCGACGCCCGACACCACTTGCGAGGTGGACCTCTCCCACAAGGATGAGGTGATCTCCCGCATCCTGCGTGGCAAGCTGGTCGGGGAGATTGCGGAAATGAAGGGCCTGCAGGGGCGCCAGGCTGAGTCCACCAAAGCATTCATCAGCCGGCGAATCGAAGCCTGGATTCCAAAATACAAGGAGTCCGAGCAGCGGTTCCCGCGGCGCTGCATCTTCATCGGGTCTGCCAACTCACCGGAGCTGCTGGAGGACGTGACGGGCGAGCGCCGCTGGCTCCCGATCGAGCTGACGAGCCGGGCGTGGCCTGAGAAGCTGCGGGCCGCGCGCGATCAGCTTTGGGCGGAGGGCATCGCGCGGTTCCGGCAGGGTGGGATAGCGTGGCAGGAGGCCGAGGAGCGCGCCAAGGCGGAGCACAAGCACTTCAAGGTGCGTGACGAGCGAGAAGACCTCGTGCGCGCCTGGCTGGCCGCCCCGGCGCCCCACATCCCCGGCACGCCGCTGGACGACACCCCGCAGGGGGAGAAGCCCTTCAGCGTCATCGACGTGGCGACCGGCGCGCTGGGCTTCAAGATCGACCGGGTGGGCAAGGCAGAGCAGATGGTCGTGACTCGCATCCTCAAGGGCCTGGGCTACGAGAGGGGGAGGGTATACGAGGGCGGCGTGCGGTCTTGGAGGTGGTCCAAGGCGTAATTAGCGATATTTAACGGTAGAGGCGCTTCGGCGCCTTTATTTATAGCTCGCTACTGACTGGACCACCAAAAGGACCGCGAGGTGGTCCTGTGGGGTGGTGGTCCTGCGCTAAGTGCTTGATTCCATTGGCTTTTTTGGCATCCGGCAGGGCTGACGGCGCACGGGACCACCCCACTCGCTACCCTCTATATATACGGGGTAGGGGGGTTTATATTTTAGTACATATTGCCTCTCCGGTACTCTTTTCCTCTAAAGAGGTGATCCCAGTGGTCCCAGTGAGGAAAAGCCAATGGAATCAAGCACTTGCGACGGCCCACCTCCCCCTGCCGGGGTGGTCCAAAGGTGGTCCTGTCGGGCACTTCGGCGAACATTCAGATACAAATGACACAAAGTGCCCTGAAGTGCAAAAAGTGGTCGTTATTTCATAAATTATCGTTTTGGCGCTATTTTATAAATTACCGCTAATTATCGCCCTCCAGCACCCCAAAATACCCCCGGGGGTATCCGAGCCGCTGTGCGCCCCGGCAGTCCCCGGAGGGGCCCCCGCGCCCTGCTGGGGCCGTAGGAAGCGTTTACCCCCTGGGTAGCATATTTGTCGAACGGCGGGCTCAACGATGCGCGCGCCCCAGATAATCGACCTGGAGGGACCCGCGTTATCTGTAATCCGATCGGGCCCCCGCTAATCGAAGCCGCGCCCGGCCTCCACCAGCACCACCAGGGCAGCACCCTGAGCC
>JACCDV010247412.1_pt1 | contig 56058 bp, 54 predicted proteins | sample 7446131 | NCBI WGS metagenome assembly JACCDV01 (sample SAMN15323448, study PRJNA562643) | freshwater metagenome | isolation source: river surface water | place: USA:Blue River Watershed | collected 2017-08-17
TGCCGGGGCTGATACTCAGTTCTGACGAAATCAATGTGGTTGACACATTAGGCTCGCCAAAGCGGTTGAACAGGTCAAGCGTGACCTCCAAAATCCGCTCAGCGGTACGGCGTGGCGCTTTTTTTGCCATGATTAACTAATCGGGGTCAGAACCCAATTATTTTTTAGCTGATTTCTTGGCTGGTACTTTCTTCGCCGCGGTCTTTGCAGCTGTTTTGGTTGCAGGTTTTGCTGCCGATTTGGCTGCAGCTTTAGGCTTTGTCCCCAGTTGTGCTTCAAGTGCCGCCACACGTGCATGCAATGCATTCAGCTCAGCAGCTGACGGAATACCCAAACTCTGCATGGCCTTGGCCACGCGTTCTTCAAAAATGCCTTCTAACTTTCCCCACTGACCCGTGGCGCGCTCGCTCAGGGTGTGGGCGGCTTGCGTGGCGCGTTGTGTCGCCTCGGCTAATTTTTCCTCTGCGGTGCTATGCACCTTGCGCTGCATGCTGATGCCGTCGCTTACCAGCTTTTCAAACGCTTTGGTGCCGTCTTGTTGCGCTTTGGCAAAGGCGCCCAAACCAGCCAACCAAATTTGCTGGGCTTGCTCCTTCACGTTGTCAGACATGGCTGCGGGGTCGAATGGGTTTTTAGTAGACATGGTGCAATTGCTTTCAAAATAACTTCCACTTTACTCTCAGATTCACCTTCCAACAACGAGCGAAAACCATGGTGATTCGGGCTTTGTCAAAATTTGCCATATCTTTTAGAATGCCAAGCATGACCACCATGAACATTTCACTGCCAGACGCCCTCAAGTCATTTGTGGACGTGCAGGTTGCGCACCGTGGCTACGGGACCAGCAGCGAGTACGTGCGGGAACTCATCCGCAAAGACCAGCAAGCCCAGCAGCTGCGAACGTTGTTGTTGGCTGGTGCACAGTCGCCCGCGCAAGAGGCCGTTACTCCCGCCTACTTTGACGCGCTTCGTCAGAAAGTTGCCCACAGCCAAAGCACGCGCAAGTGAAACGCAAACCCGTTACCCCAAGGGTCTTGGCGCTGCAAGATGTGGATGATGCTGTGGCGTACCTGCTGCAGCAACAAGCAACAGAAGCAGCTCTGAACCTGATTGACAGCTTAGAAGCCGCCTACACATACATCAGCAAAAACGCAGCAACGGGCTCAACCCGCTACGCGCATGCGCTGGACTTGCCAGGGCTGCGCACATGGCCCCTGACGGGGCATCCGTATTTAATCTTTTATGTCGAACAAGACGCGCACATTGATGTGTGGCGGGTGCTTCACATGAGCCGAGACATTCCACAAGAACTCCAATGACAGAGACAAACAACACCGCTTGGTACGTGGTCCACACCAAGCCCCGCCAAGAAGCCCGTGCCCTTGAAAACCTGCAAAACCAAGGCTTCCACTGTTTCTTGCCCACCCTGCAGGTGCAAAAGCTGCGCAACCAAAAAGTGCAGACCATCACCGAGCCCATGTTCAGCCGCTACCTGTTCATCCAGTTCGATGATCAAACCCAAAACTGGGGCCCCATTCGCAGCACTTTGGGTGTGAGCAAGCTGGTCAGCTTTGGTCCTCAGCCTGCCAAAGTACCGCCGGAGTTCATCTCGTTTTTGCAAGAAGCGCCTGTCGAAACCATTGAGCGCATGTTTGCCCCTGGCGACTCAGTGCAAGTGGCCAGCGGCCCGCTCAAAGGCCTCGAAGGCAAGTACTTGGCGCACGACGGCGAAACTCGCGCCTTTGTGTTGGTGGATCTGTTGGGGCAGCCGCAAAAACTGCGTTTGGCGGTTGAGGGCCTGCGTGTGACTTACTCAAGCTGAGTCAGAAATATCCACTCCCCCCCCCAGAAACTCGGGCTTTTGCTGCCAAAATAGAAGGCTTATCAAAGCTACCGCGTTCTTTCGGATTTGACGATCAACCGAAGGGCGGTAGCGTGCCTAAAACAATGCAAGCAACAAGATGCGTTCCCCAGCACATTGCCATCATCATGGATGGCAATGGGCGTTGGGCGCAAAAGCGCCACATGCCACGTACCGTGGGGCATGCCAAAGGCGCGGCGGGTGTTAAAGCACTGGTGGAGCACTGCGCCAAACTAGGTATCAAATGTCTCACCCTTTTTGCTTTTAGTACAGAAAACTGGCAACGCCCTGCAGACGAAGTTAGCACACTTATGGGGCTGTTTGTGCAGTACCTTGAAAAAGAAATGTGTGCCTTAGCTGCGGCAGGTGTACGGCTAAAGGTCATAGGCCATGTGGCAGGCTTCAATGCTGATCTGCAGCAGCGCATACGTGCCGCAGAGGCGGCCACTACTAACAACCAAGCTATTACCCTGTGCGTAGCGGCTAACTATGGAGGGCGTTGGGATGTGGTACAGGCCGTGCAAAGCTGGCAAGCCGCCAACCCTAACCAACCCGTACAAGCGCTAACAGAGCAAGCCCTAGTTAAACACCTCAGTACAGCAGGTTTGCCAGAGGTGGATCTGCTCATCCGCACTGGTGGCGAGCAGCGCATCAGCAACTTTTTGCTGTGGCAAGCCGCCTATGCCGAGCTGTACTTTACCGATGCCTTGTGGCCTGACTTTGATGTGGCTGAATTAAATAAAGCCGTTGCATGTTACGGCCAACGTCAACGGCGCTTTGGCTTGACGATGGATCAAGTACTGATACCTGAAGCTATAAATATATGAAAAAAATTGGAATCATTGGCCTTGGATATGTAGGCCTTCCCCTCGCGGTTGAATTTGGTAAGCATCGTGAGGTTCTGGGTTTCGACATCAATCAGCAACGCATTTCAGAACTTCAGTCGGGTCAAGACCATACACTGGAGTGTAGCCCTGCACAATTAAAAGAAGCCGCACATTTGCGTTTTAGCAATGAGTTGAATGAGCTCAAGGCTTGTCAAATATTTATAGTGACTGTCCCCACGCCTGTGGATCAAGCTAACCGTCCAGACATGACCCCCTTGGTCAAAGCCAGTGAAACCGTGGGTAAGGTGCTAAAGGTGGGTGACATCGTTATTTATGAGTCAACCGTCTACCCAGGGGCGACAGAAGAGGTGTGTGTTCCTGTTTTAGAAAAAGTCAGTGGGCTCCAGTTCAACAAAGACTTCTATTGCGGTTACAGCCCAGAGCGCATTAACCCCGGCGACAAGGTCAACACGCTAACCACCATCAAAAAAATCACCAGTGGCAGTACGCCTGCTATCGCTGACGAAGTGGATGCGCTTTACGGCAGCATCATCAAGGCGGGCACTTGGAAAGCCAGTAGTTTGAAGGTGGCTGAAGCAGCCAAGGTCATTGAAAACAGCCAACGCGACTTGAATATTGCATTTGTCAATGAGCTTTCCGTCATTTTTGAGCGCATCGGTATTGACACCCTTGAGGTGCTAGAAGCTGCTGGCAGCAAATGGAACTTCTTGCCCTTTCGCCCCGGCATGGTCGGTGGGCATTGCATTGGTGTGGACCCTTACTACCTCACGCACAAGGCTGAAGAGTTGGGTTATCACCCCCAGGTTATTTTGGCGGGGCGCCGTATCAATGATGATATGGCGCGCTATGCCGCCAGCAGCGTTATCAAGCGAATGCTGCAAAATGGCATTGATGTTGCGCGCAGTACTGTGGGCGTGATGGGCATCACGTTCAAAGAAAACTGCCCAGACATTCGCAACAGCAAAGTGGCTGATTTAGTTAAAGAGCTTCAGCAGTGGGGCGCCAACGTCGTGGTGGCCGACCCGTGGGCAGATGCCGGTGAAGTCAAGCACGAGTATGGCCTTGAATTGGGTGTCATTGATGTCGGGCACAAGGTCGATGCATTGGTGGTTGCTGTTGGTCATCATGAATACCGTGAAATGACCACGATACAGCTGCGTGCGCTTTGTAAGTCTGACAAGCCGGTTCTGGCAGATGTCAAGTCTTTGTATAACCGACATGAAGCCGCGGATGTTGGCTTTACTGTCTTCCGTTTTTAAGCGTTTTTAATATGTACAACTACCCCATCATCACGGGCCGCAAACTTCGATTGGCTTTGGTTGGCTGTGGTCGCATTGCTGCCAACCACTTTGGCGCCATGGAAGGTCACGCAGACAATATCGAGCTGGTGGATGTTTGCGATATTGACCCTGCCGCATTGCAGGCGGCGGTCGAACGCACGGGTGCAAAAGGCAGCCTTCATTTGGCTGACATGCTTCAGACCACTACTGCAGACTTGGTGGTATTGACTACTCCTAGCGGCTTGCATCCGCAGCAGGCAATCGATGTAGCCAAAGCCGGTAAGCACGTGATGACCGAAAAGCCAATGGCGACGCGTTGGCAAGATGGCCTTCGCATGGTTAAAGCGTGTGACGATGCGGGTGTGCGGCTATTTGTGGTGAAGCAAAACCGACGTAATGCCACCTTGCAGCTGCTTAAACAAGCCGTAGAACAAGGACGCTTTGGCCGCATCTATAACGTGGCGATGAACGTGTTTTGGACACGCCCGCAAGACTATTACGACCAAGGCAACGGTTGGCGTGGCACGTGGGAGTTTGATGGCGGTGCTTTTATGAACCAAGCCAGCCACTACATCGACTTGCTCAACTGGATCGTCGGTCCGGTCGAGAGCGTCATGGCCTATACCGCCACCCAGGCGCGTGACATCGAGGCAGAAGACAGCGGCGTGGCCGCCATCCAATGGCGCAGTGGCGCCATGGGCACGCTGAATGTCAGCATGTTGACTTACCCTAAAAATCTAGAGGGTTCCATCACCATCTTGGGCGAAAAAGGTACGGCCAGAATCGGTGGCGTGGCCGTCAACGAAATCCAAGAGTGGCAGTTTGATCAGCCGCTGACTGAAGACGAGCAAATCAAAGCCGCTAGTTATGCCACCACCAGTGTGTATGGCTTTGGTCACCCGCTGTATTACGCCAACGTCATTGACACCTTGCGCGGACAAGCTGAACCAGAAACCGATGGCCGTTCTGGCCTCAAGAGCTTAGAGCTATTGGTGGCCATGTACCGCTCGGCCAAAGACGGTGTGAAAGTGTCTTTGCCGCTGGAGTGCTGAGCTTGAATTTCCCCAACGTCACCATTCACCCCTCGGCCATCGTTGACGAAGGCGCCCAAATCGGAGAGGGCAGTCGCGTGTGGCACTTTGTACATGTGTGCGGTGGCGCCCAAATCGGCAAAGGCGTGTCCTTGGGCCAAAACGTGTTCGTGGGCAACAAGGTGGTCATTGGCGACCACTGCAAGATCCAAAACAATGTCAGCGTGTACGACAACGTCACGCTGGAAGATGGGGTGTTCTGCGGCCCCAGCATGGTCTTCACCAACGTTTACAACCCGCGCTCGTTGATTGAGCGCAAAAGCGAATACCGCGACACCCTGGTCAAAAAAGGGGCCACGCTCGGGGCCAACTGCACCATTGTCTGCGGTGCCACCATTGGTGAATTTGCCTTTGTGGGCGCTGGAGCGGTGGTTAACAAAGACGTCAAGCCCTATGCGTTGATGGTGGGTGTGCCCGCCAAGCAAATTGGCTGGATGAGCCAATACGGCGAACAAATTCCTCTGCCACCCCAAGGAGCAGGCTTGTACACATGCCCTCACACTGGCCATCAATACGAACTTCATGATGAGACCTTGACCATCAGCAGTGGCAGCAACAGCAAGTGAAGCGCAGCAATATGTCCATCCCCTTCATCGACCTCAAAACTCAATACCAAGCGCTTAAGCCGCAGATCCAAGCCCGCATTGACGCCGTGCTGGAGCATGGCCAATACATCATGGGCCCCGAGGTTAAAGAGCTGGAAGACAAGCTTGCGGCCTTCACGGGTGCCAAGCACTGCATCACGGTAGCCAGCGGCACTGAGGCCCTGCTCATGAGCCTGATGGCTTTGGATATCAAGCCTGGTGACGAGATCATCACCACGCCCTTTACTTTTGTGGCCACGGCTGAGGTGATCGTGTTGCTCGGCGCCAAGCCCGTGTTTGTGGACGTTGAACCCGACACGGGCAACATCGACGCAGGTTTGATCGAGGCCAAGATCACGACCAAAACCAAAGCCATCATGCCGGTGAGTCTGTATGGCCAAACTGCCGACATGGATGCCATCAACACCATCGCGGCTAAACACGGCAACCTGCCGGTGATCGAAGACGCCGCACAAAGCTTCGGCGCCACCTACAAAGGCCGCCAAAGCTGCAACCTCAGCGCCATCGGGTGCACCAGCTTTTTCCCCAGCAAGCCACTGGGTTGCTACGGCGACGGCGGTGCCATTTTCACGAACGACGATAACCTGGCCCAAGCCATGCGCGAGATCCGCGTGCACGGCCAAAGTCAGCGATACGTGCACACCCGCGTGGGTGTGGGCGGGCGCATGGACACCCTGCAATGCGCCATCGTCCTGGCCAAGCTGGAGCGTTTTGAGTGGGAAGTGCAGCAACGCAAAGAAATCGGTCAGCGCTACAACCAACAGGTCGACCAAGCCGGCATTGCCCGCATCCAGCAGCGCCCAGACCGCACCAGCGTCTACGCCCAATACACCGTCATGGTGCCCAACCGCGAAGCGCTGCAAAAGCGTTTGGCCGAAGCCGGCATTCCCACCGCAGTGCACTACCCCGTGCCGCTGAACGAGCAGCCCGCTTACAAACACCTTTGCTGCGCAGACTGCACTCCGATCGCAAGGGAAATGGCCAAACAGGTTATGAGTTTGCCAATGTCTCCCGATCTCGATGTAGGGGGTATGTCAAAAGTCATCAAGGCTGTCGAATTGGGCATAGGGTAATTTGAATATGAAGATCATCACCGTCGTTGGTGCAAGGCCGCAATTTATCAAGGCGGCAGCTGTTTCCAGAGCCATTGCGACTCATTACGCTGGTCAAATAGAAGAGCAGATCATTCATACAGGGCAGCACTTTGATGACAATATGTCAAAAGTGTTTTTCGACGACCTTGGCATCCCCGAGCCTCATCATCACTTCGCTATTTCAGGTGGTCACCATGGGGCGATGACGGGCAAGATGCTCGAGGCTGTAGAAGGTGTGCTTTTAAAAGAAAAGCCTGACTGGGTTTTGGTTTATGGAGACACCAATTCCACTTTGGCTGGCGCATTGGCTGCAGCCAAATTGCACATTCCTATTGCTCATGTTGAGGCAGGTTTAAGATCATTCAATATGCGCATGCCTGAGGAAATCAACCGCATTCTTGCAGATCGGGTTTCAACCCAATTGTTTTGTCCAACTCAAACAGCCGTGGACAACCTTGCTTCTGAAGGAATCTTGAAAGGCGTGCATAACGTGGGTGATGTCATGTATGACGTTGCGTTGCACTACCAAGATAAGGCGAAAACCACCAGTACTGTTTTAAAGAGCCTTAGCGTTTTGCCCCAAAGTTTTGCATTAGCCACCTGTCACCGCGCTGAGAATACGGACGACCCAAAACGACTCAAAGAAATCCTCAACGCCTTGGCATATGTGTCAAAAAAAATGCCGGTGATTTTGCCTTTGCACCCCAGAACCAGAAAGCTGATTGAATCTTTTGGACTTCAAGCATTACTCGCTCAATTGATCGTTACAGAGCCTTTACCATTTTTGGATATGGTTGCTCTTGAGCAAGATGCCCGTCTGATATTGACCGACTCCGGTGGTGTGCAAAAGGAAGCATATTTTTATGGTGTTCCATGCGTCACCATGCGTGATGAAACAGAGTGGGTTGAGACAGTTCAGGTTGGGTGGAATAAATTAACAGGGGCAAGTGCTGAGGCGATCATTTCATCCGTAGACCAGTACTTGAGTCAAGGTCCAACCCCTTCGGCATGTCAGCCTTATGGCATCGGTCACGCATCGAGCGAGATTCTGGCGCACATCCTTCAAAGTCAAAGTTAATTCATAAGGAAATACACATGAAAAAAGTTATTGTTACAGGGGGCTTGGGTCAAATCGGCTCTCACGTTGTGGAAATGCTGCTAGAGAGAGGCGACAAGGTTATCGCTATTGATAACCTAGCGACAGGCCGTCGTGAGCACCTCGAAGACCACCCAAACCTTCAGGTAGTGATCAACACGATTGCTGATCGCGAGTTGGTCGATAAGCTGGTCGGTGACTTCAAGCCCGATGCGATTGTTCATACCGCCGCTTCGTACAAAGACCCTGACGATTGGTACAACGATACGTTAACAAATTGTGTTGGCGGTTCAAATATCGTGGATGCAGCAAAAAAATATAACGTTAGTCGATTTGTATATTTTCAGACGGCACTTTGCTATGGGCTTAAACCCTTGCAGCAACCCATCAAACTGGATCATCCACGTTTGCCAGGCAGCAGCAGCTACTCCATTACCAAGACGACCAATGAGTTTTATCTGGAGCTTTCTGGCATCGACTATGTGACCTTCCGCTTGGCCAACGTTGTAGGCCCACGCAATGTTGCAGGGCCGTTACCCATCTTCTACCAGCGCTTGAAAGACGGAAAGCAATGCTTTGTTAGCAACGCGCGACGTGATTTTGTGTTTGTGAAAGACCTCGCTTGCGTGGTCCTTAAAGCCATAGACGGGATAGGGCATGGCGCCTATCACTTCTCGTCTGGCAAAGATGTGGCTATTCAAGAGCTTTACGATGCCGTGGTTAATGCGTTAGATGTTCCCGGAAAACCTAAAGCCGAAGTCAAAGAGTTGGCAGCCGATGATGTGTTTTCCATCTTGCTGGATCCGTCTCGCACATTTCAAGATTTTGGACAAATTGAATTCACACCCCTGCAGGAAACGGTGTCGGCTGCTATGGCTTATTACAAACAGCACGGCACACTGGGCGAGTACACCCACCTGCGGTTGCAGGATAAGAAATAAGAGGTGGCCACATGCGTATTTTGATCACTGGCGGTGCAGGCTGCCTTGGCTCCAATTTGATTGAACATTGGCTACCTCAAGGTCATCAAATTTTGGTGATTGACAACTTTGCTACTGGTAAACGTGAAGTGGTGCCAACTGTGGATGGTTTGACAGTTGTAGAAGGCGATATAGCCAACGCACAGCTGGTGAACGTCACATTTGAGAAGTTCAAGCCTGATGTCATCGTGCATGCGGCGGCGGCCTACAAAGATCCAGATAACTGGGTCGAAGATGCAAGCACCAATGTGATCGGTAGTGTGCATGTGGCTAAGGCTGCCAAGGCCTGTGGCGCTCAGCGTTTGATTAACTTTCAAACGGCACTTTGCTACGGACGGCCAAAGCAACTGCCCATTCCCGCAGACCATCCGACAGCGCCTTTCACCAGTTACGGCATTAGCAAAACGGCCGGTGAGCAGTTCATGCTGATGTCGGGTTTGCCTACTTTGAGCTTGCGAATTGCCAACGTCACGGGCCCTCGCTTAGCTATTGGCCCCATTCCAACTTTTTATAAACGTCTAAAAGCGGGTCAGGGTTGTTTTTGCTCGGACTCGTCACGCGACTTTCTAGACATGTCTGACTTTTTGAAGTTCATGGACATCGCCATTCAGCCTCAAGCTGCTACAGGGGTATTCAATATTGCTAGTGGCGAAGCCCACTCGATCAAAGAAATCTTTGATCTGGTCGCTGAGTATCTTGGAATGGGTCAGCAAGAAGTACCTGTCAATCCTGTTGGTGATGACGATGTTCCCGTTGTTTCGCTCGACGCAAGTGAAACGAGCAAAGCATTTGGATGGGCAGCGCAGGTGAGTTTCAAGGAAACTATTCATCGCCAATTGGCTTGGTATGACCAGTACGGAATTTCAGATGTTTTCTCACATCTGAAAAGCCATGCAACCAAATAATTTAAAACATGACACAAGCTAATTTTTCCGGATGCAAAGTACTTGTTGTGGGTGGAGCAGGTTTTGTGGGTAGCAACCTAGTTCACCAAATATTGCAGCAAGACGTAAAGCAAATCGTTGTTGTCGACAATCTGTTGTCATCTGATGTCAGCAACATTCCAGCAGACCCACGGGTTGAATTCGTGTTCGGTAGCATCACCGATGACCGCATATTGCACAACTTGCCCGAAGACTTGGATTACGCATTCCATTTGGCGTGCTTTCACGGTAATCAGTCTTCGATTGCTGACCCATTCGCTGATCATGACAACAACACATACACGTCACTCAAGCTGTTTGATCGTTTGAAAGACATCAAGAACCTAAAAAAGGTAGTTTACGCTGCGGCTGCATGCGCTGTTGCTGAAAAAACCTACGATGCTCCTACAGCCACCACTGAAGACCAGCCAGTCACTCTGTACCACGACAGCCCGTATTCCATCTCTAAGATCATTGGCGAGCTATACGGCAACTATTACTTCCAGCAGCATAAATTGCCGTTTGTTAAAGCTCGCTTTTCAAATGTGTTTGGACCTCGCGAAATTTTAGGCGCTGGTCAGTGGCGCGGCACGGTGCATACGGTTTGGCGCAATGTCACGCCCACATTCATTTGGCGTTCGCTCAATGGTGAAGCATTGCCTTTGGATAATGGCGGCAACGCCAGTCGAGACTTCATCTTTGTGGAAGACATGGCTCGTGGCCTGATGGCCTGTGCGCTTAAAGGCGAGGTGGGCGGCGTATACAACTTGGCCACGGGCCGCGAAACCAGCATCCTTGAATTGGCCACACTCATCAACGAATTCACTGGTAACAAAACACCCTTAGATTTGCGCCCCGCTCGAGATTGGGATCGATCAGGTAAAAGATTTGCTTCAACCGAAAAATCGGAACGTGAACTCGGGTTCACGGCCCAAGTGGATGTCCGTGAAGGCATTCGTCGTACCGTTGAATGGACGAAGGCCAATCAGGACACTATCAAGCGGTCAATTGAAAAGCACAGTAAGCTCTTAACTCAAACGTTAACTCAGTAGTGAACATTACTTTTGATGTTGTTGTTGTTGGTGCGGGAGTCGTAGGACTTGCTTGTGCGAAATATTTGGTTGATCAGGGTTTCTCCACATTGGTTGTAGAGTCAGAGGCTAACTTTGGAACAGGCACTAGCTCGCGCAACAGTGAGGTCATCCATGCGGGAATTTATTACGAACAAAACTCACACAAAGCGCGCTTGTGTGTACGTGGCAAGCATTTGCTTTATGAATATTGTCTCAGTCGAGGCATTCCGCATAAAAAAATTGGCAAGTGGGTCGTTGCGCAAAACAAAATCCAAGCCCAAAAACTTCACGAACTGCAACAGGCGGGTAAAAGTAATGGGGTGGATGACTTACAGTTTCTTCCGCCTCACGCCATATCTACAGGTGAACCAAACCTAAAAGCAAGCGAAGTGCTTTACTCTCCCTCAACTGGTATTGTGGATTCTTATGCCTACATGCAAAGCCTAGTCAACGATATTGAATCGGGCGGTGGCGTGATTGTTTACAAAACCCCATTTGAGCAGGCACAGGTTGTAGCACAGGGTTTTGAAATTCGCCTTGGCGGTGCAGACCAGTCAATAGTTCATGCTAGGCACTTTATTAATGCGGCTGGTCTTCATGCACTTAGTGTGGCCAAAGATATTGAAGGCTTAGCTGCTAACCACATTCCCCAAGCGTGCTTTGCAAAAGGTAGTTACTACTCCTATATGGGTCACGTGCCATTTAAGCGTCTTATCTACCCTGTGCCAGAAACGGGGGGCTTGGGCATTCACCTGACGCTTGATATGGGAGGTCAAGGTCGGTTTGGTCCCGACGTTGAGTGGATCGACAAACTCGACTACCAAGTGAATGATCAATCTAGGCAAAAGTTTGCCCAGGCCATACAGGCCTATTGGCCTGCATGTGATCCAAGCAAGCTGGCACCAACGTACAGTGGCATTCGGCCAAAACTGGGTACGCCACAACAATTTTCTAGCGACTTTGTCATTCAAACAGAGCAAGATCATGGGGTGGTTGGCTTGGTCAATTTGTTTGGGATTGAGTCCCCGGGTTTAACAGCTAGCTTGGCCATTGCCGAGCAGGTTTCTTCAAACGCAAAAAAGTGAGTCATTAACATGGATATCAAGGGCAAAAAATTTGTAGTAGTTGGCGGCGCTGGCCTTATTGGCTCACACACGGTTGATACGCTTCTGAAAGAAGATGTCAGAGAAGTGGTTATCTACGATAACTTCGTTCGTGGCACTCGTGAGAACTTGACGAATGCACTCAAAGACCCTCGCGTCAAAATTTACGATGTGGGAGGTGATGTCATGCAGACCGATATTCTGCAGTCTGCCTTTGAAGGAGCGGATGGCGTGTTCCACTTAGCAGCCTTGTGGCTCTTGCAGTGTCACGAATATCCTCGCACCGCGTTTGATGTGAACGTGCGAGGCACCTTCAACGTGATGGAAGCTTGTGTGGCTAAAGGCGTCAAGCGCTTGGTTTATTCCTCGTCTGCCTCTGTTTATGGTGATGCGGTTGAAGAGCCCATGACCGAAGACCACCCCTTTAACAACAAAAACTTCTATGGCGCCACCAAGATCGCTGGTGAAGCTATGATGCGTTCTTTTCATCACCGTTATGGCTTGAACTTTGTTGGTTTGCGCTACATGAACGTGTACGGTCCACGGCAGGACTACCACGGCGCCTACATTGCCGTCATCATGAAAATGCTGGACGCTATTGACAAAGGCGAAAGCCCCACCATCATGGGTGATGGCTCAGAGGCGTTTGACTTTGTGGCGGTTGAAGACTGTGCACTAGCCAACGTCTGCGCGATGAAGTCCGACGCGGTGGATTCTTTCTACAACGTGGGCACAGGCAAACGCACTTCACTCAAAGAATTGGCAGAGAAATTACTGGTTCTGACGGGCTGTCCAAATCCCATTCAGTTTGCTCCGCGTAGCCAAGCCACATTGGTTCGAAACCGTGTGGGTTCGGCCAAAAAAGCCTCTGCAGAAATCGGTTTCACTTCACAAATAGATCTCAATGAAGGCTTGCAGCGCCTGATCGATTGGCGTGCTTCGCACAAAGCCGAAGTAGCTGCGCGCCGTCATGCAGTGGGTTTGGCCACATGAGCTCGACCGCGCATATGAATGTCCCCATTGCCAGAACCTCACTCCTTGAGAGTGAGATTCAGAGCGTCATGGAGCCATTGCGCTCTGGTTGGCTGGTTCAAGGCCCCAAGGTTCGTGAATTCGAAGACAAATGGTCTGCATTCACAGGGGCCAAGCACTCGATTGCCGTCACTTCTTGCACCACAGGCTTGCACCTATCCCTTGCCGCCATGGGTATCGAACCTGGTGATGAGGTCATCGTGCCTGCATTCACTTGGATTGCTACAGCCAACGTGGTGGAGCATTTGGGGGCCAAGGTGGTTTTTTGCGATATTGACCTTGAGACTTTCAACCTAGATGTTGCCAAGCTTGAGACATTGCTAACCCCAAAGACAAAAGCCATTTTGCCAGTGCATTTGTTTGGCATGGCTGCAGATATGCAGACTGTAAATGTGTTTGCAAAAGCCAACAAGCTTTGGGTGGTTGAAGATGCAGCCTGTGGCTTTGGCAGTCGCTACCACGGAGACCACGTGGGTACGTTAGGCGACACAGGCGTGTTTAGCTTTCATCCTCGTAAGGCCATTACCACGGGCGAAGGCGGGATGATTACAACGCAAGATGACGAACTTGCAGCCAAACTCCGCAGATTGCGTGACCACGGTGCTGCTATGTCTGACTTGCAACGTCATCTGGGTGCTCGCCCTTACTTGTTGGCCGACCACCCGGATGCGGGCTATAACCAGCGCATGACCGATTTACAAGCGGCACTGGGCTCTGCTCAAATGGACAGAGCGTCCGACATCGTTCTGGAAAGACGGCAATTGGCTCAGCGGTACGACGAGGCCTTTGCCAAGCTGGCTTGGTTACGCACACCTGTTCAACAGATTGGATACGAGCATGGCTATCAAAGTTACCCCTGCTTGTTCCAGCCCGAAAGCATCAGGCCTGATTCTGTGTCGCGTATCAATGAGCGTCGCAATGTCTGGATGGATAAATTGCAAAAACTGGGCATTTCAACTAGGCCGGCCACTCACGCGGTACACATGCTCACCTTCTACCGAGATAAGTACAAGCTAAAGCCCCAAGACTTTCCAAATGCCTATGCAGCCAATGACTGCAGCATTTCCCTGCCTTTGTTCCACGGCATGACGGGCGAAGAGCAAGACTATGTGATTGAGCACGTGTTGGAGAGTGCTAGCTAATGTGCGGCATTGCTGGTCTCATTCATTTGAACGGCGAGCCTGTCTCGCCGTTCATCCTGAAGAAAATGACGGATGCCATCGCCCATCGAGGGCCCGATGGAGAGGGGCAATGGATTGAGGGTAATGTGGGCATAGGGCATCGGCGATTAGCGATCATCGACTTAAGCCCCGCCGGACATCAGCCCATGATCACAGCCGATCACCGTTATGTGCTCAGCTACAACGGTGAGATTTATAACTACCGAGAGATTAGAAGCGAGCTTGAAGCTTTGGGCTACTGGTTTCGTAGCCAATCCGATAGCGAAGTCGTGCTCAATGCCTTGGCCCATTGGGGTAAGGATGCGCTCATCAAGTTCAACGGTATGTTTGGCATTGCCCTTTGGGACCGTAAAGAAAAGACCCTGCTGTTGGCTCGCGATCGCTATGGAATCAAACCTCTTTACTATGCCAGGCAAGGCCATTCATTTGCTTTTGGCTCTGAGCAAAAAGCCATTACGGCCCAGCCGTCATTCAAACGAGACCTCAACAAACTGGCCTTGTTGGAGTACTTTACCTTTCAAAACATTTTCACCGACCAGACTCTACTGAAAAATGTTCACTTGTTGCCTGCTGGACACTATGCAGTTCTGCATGTATTGACAGATAAGTGGACGCAACATCCATACTGGGACTATCGCTTCCGAGAGCCAGATCACAAAGCTGACAAACAAGAGTACGTCGAAGAGCTTGACCGTTTATTTAAACAAGCGGTCAATCGCCAACTGGTAGGCGATGTGGAGATGGGGGCTTACCTCAGTGGCGGCATAGACTCGGGATCCATCACAGCCATTGCAGCACAACAGTTTCCATATTTGAAGACTTTTACTTGTGGCTTTGACCTTAGCTCTGCTTCGGGCATTGAACTCGGCTTTGACGAGCGTACGAAAGCGGAAGCCATGTCGGCCCGCTTTAAAACTGAGCATTATGAAATGGTGCTTAAGGCCGGTGACATGGAGCGCTGCCTACCCAAACTCGCTTGGCACCTTGAAGAGCCGCGTGTGGGGCAAAGCTACCCCAATTTTTATGCAGCCAAACTGGCCAGTAAATTTGTAAAGGTCGTGCTTTCAGGTAGCGGCGGTGACGAACTTTTTGGTGGCTACCCTTGGCGCTATTACCGAGGCGCGAACAGTCAAAGTTTTGAACACTACATCGACGAGTATTACCTGTACTGGCAACGATTGGCCAGCAACAGTCAACTTAAGCAGATGTTTGCGCCAATCTGGGGGGATGTGGACCAAGTTTGGACGCGAGATATTTTTCGTGATGTATTCGCTACACACAACAACGAACTCAAGAGGCCCGAGGACTACATCAATCACTCGCTGTATTTTGAGGCCAAAACTTTTCTGCATGGTTTGTTCGTGGTTGAAGACAAACTCTCGATGGCACACAGCCTGGAAAGTCGGGTTCCGTTCATGGACAACGACTTGGTTGACTTTGCCATGCAATGTCCGGTTGGTTTGAAGTTAAATAACCTAAATGAGGTAATGAGGTTAAATGAAAATGAAGCGGGCAGTAAAACTAGTCGATATTTCCAGAAAACCAATGATGGAAAACAGCTATTACGAGACGTTATGGCGCGGTACATTCCTTACGATGTCATTAAAGCGGAAAAGCAAGGCTTCTCTTCTCCCGATGCCAGCTGGTTTAAAGGAGAGAGCATCGATTATGTAAGACGTACACTATTAGATAAAAACTCTCTTATTTATTCTTTCTTCGATAAAAAAGTAACTTCTGATTTAATTTCTGACCATTTGTCTGGTGTAAAGAATCGTAGACTACTTATTTGGTCTTTACTTAATATTGAAGTTTGGATTAACCAAAATTTATAAAGGTTTGACTATGTCGATATCGACTCACCCGAATTTCATAATTGGAGGTACTGCCGCCGGTGGTACAAGTTTTCTTTCATCGATACTAGTCCAGCATCCGAATATATATCTCCCCAAGGAAATGCGGCCAGAACCTCATTTTTTTTATAAATCTTGGGAGTTTGAGAGGGGGGTTGATTACTACCTTCAGCGATGGTTTTCTGATATTCCAGCTTCTGCAATTGCTATAGGTGAGCGTTCTTCCTCATATTTATTTGGTGGTCGAGATGTGGCTGAGAAAATATTTAATGAATATCCTCGGATGAAATTTATTTTTACCCTAAGAAATCCGATTGAAAGAACATGGGCAAATTATAGGTACACAGTCCTTCAAGGCTTAGAGGATTTGTCATTCGAGGATGCTTTAAAAAATGAAAAATCTAGAATACTTCAGCAAACTGGAATTTGGTCCGAAGTACAGCCACATAATTACACGGGAAGAGGGTTTTATGCTTCTCAACTCTATCAATTTCTAAATTTTTTTCCAGCAGAATCCATCCTTACTATTAAGTCGGAATTGCTTTCAACCCAAACTGATCTAGAGTTGTCAAAAATAACTGAATTTTTAGGGTTGAATGCAGTTGATTTTGATTATGTTCGCGCTCCAGATCACACTAGTGTCAATGTGCTTGACCCCAAACTTCAAAAGGACCTTAGAAGCTATTTTGGTGATAGATTTGATAAGGTAATAGAAGCGACACGTAGAAATGAAGGTATAGAAAAATTTATTACTTCTTCGCTTGATAGCGTAAAAATAAAACTTTTGAAAGATAATATGGTTGGCGTAAAAGAAGCAATGCCAAAAGCTGCCCGTGATTATCTTCGTCAATTGTTTGCTGAAGATATTAAAGCTCTTAGCAATCTTGTTGATTTTGATCTTTCTGATTGGAATTAAATGATTGATAAGGGCGGGGCAGTAATTTGGATCACCGGACTCTCCGGAGTAGGAAAGTCAACTCTTGCCAGTGAGCTGGTTGAGAGGCTGCGTGCAACTAGTGTGGCTGTTGTGATGCTCGATGGAGATGAGCTGCGCGAAGTGTTTGGAGCTACTGCTGCGAACGCCCAAAACCACGGTCGAGCGGGGCGCCTAGCGCTTGCAATGCAATACGCGCATTTATGTCGTGTAATCGCTGTGCAGGGGTTTACTGTAGTCATTGCCACCATTTCGCTGTTTCGCGAAGTGCACGAATGGAATCGAGCTAATCTGCCAGATTATTTCGAGGTGTATCTCAAGGTGCCCCTAGATGAGCTGCGTCGCCGGGATCCCAAGGGCATCTACCGTCGTTTTGATGCTGGTGAATTGATTCACGTGGCTGGCTTGGATTTGCCCATCGACGAGCCGGAAGCGGCGGATTGGGTCGTGGATTTTGATCCCGAACGAACAGTCACCGCAGTGGCGGAAGACCTAAATCACATTTTAAGTACAAGGAAATTAACATGACGCAAACACTCAAGGCTGGCGATTTCACCGGTTTGGCTAAAGACTACTCACACCATCGTCCAGACTACTGTCCCTCCGTACTTAAGGCTTTGCTCGGGTTGTTGGATAAACCGGCAGCAGAAGTTGATTTTGTGGATGTAGGCGCTGGTACGGGTATTTGGACAAGAATGGTTCATGCCGCCGGTGTTCGCTCAGTGACCGCCGTCGAACCGAATGACGACATGAGGCATAACGGCTATGCCGATAGTCAGCAAACTCTCATCCGTTGGCTGGCTGGCAGTGCCGAGGCCACTAGCCTTGCGGAAGGTTCTGCGGACTGGTTGTCGATGGCATCGAGTTTTCACTGGGCTAATTTTGATACTGCAACCAAGGAGTTTCACAGGGTCTTGCGTGCTGGGGGGCGTTTCACCGCCTTGTGGAATCCTCGGCTAATCGAAGTGAATCCCTTACTCGTAGAGATCGAAGCTCACCTAGATACTCTGCGACCTAATATCAAGCGCATTTCTTCTGGCCGTTCGGGCATCACTGAAACCCTGGCCGAGCAGCTATGGGCCTCTCCCTGTTTCGAAGATGTGGTTTATCTGGAGGGGCGTCACGTTATTGAAATGTCGCCGGAACGCTACTTGGGGGCTTGGCGTTCCGTCAATGACTTGCGAGTTCAACTCGGCCCAGAGAAATTTGATGCCTTCCTCGCCTTCATTGAGAAACGAATCGCTGGTTTGCAGGTTATTGAGGCGACTTATCTAACCCGCGCTTGGTCTGCACGCCGCAAGGATTAACCAGCATGGGGTTGGCATTCTCCACAAAGGCCGGTACGCTGGTAGCCTTGCAAAGTGCGCTCAAGACGGCGCGCATTGCAACGTTGCGGGTTTTTACGGTGGCGCAATGGGAGGTGGATCGTTCTGCTTGTCTGTCCGCGATAGTTTGTACTCTTGGTGCAGGGCCTTGGATTGTGCGTTCCAGTTCTGGTCGGGAAGATAGTGAAATATCCTCCAACGCGGGAGCGTTTCTGACTATTCCCAATGTGGAAGCGCATCGGCTGGAAGCGGCTGTGGAGGCAGTAATTGACTCCTACGGTACAAAAGACCCCAATGATGAAGTGCTGATTCAGCCGATGCTCACTCAGGTGGTCCGTTCTGGGGTGGCGTTTTCGCACGATCCAAATACCTGTGCACCCTACCGGGTGGTGAGCTGGGTAGAAGGCAGCGATACTGCCGCTGTCACCGGAGGCGCGGGTGGTCGCGTATGGCAGCAAGCCGCCCGCAGTTCCGCCCCGCCAGTGCCGACTTTTGCGCCGATCGTCGCCCTACTTGAGGAGTTGCTGACTTTGTTTGGCGAGTTGCCGCTGGATTGTGAATTTGCGGTAACGCGTGAAGCTGAGGGTGAAGTGCTTTGGTTATTGCAGGTGCGGCCTTTGGTTCTGTCCGGAGCGCCTGAATCGGAAACTGCCCAAGTTGCCCGCCTCGAGAATATCCAGAGCAAGGTGGCACGTGGTATGCAGCCGCACCCTTTCCTAATGGGGCGTCGTACTGTTTATGGCGTCATGCCGGATTGGAACCCTGCGGAGATTGTCGGCATCCGCCCCAAGCCGCTAGCCTTGTCGCTTTATCGGGAATTAATTACTGACGCTATCTGGGCCTATCAGCGGAACAACTATGGTTACCGTAACTTACGTAGTTTCCCATTGATGCCCCACTTCTTCGGGCTGCCTTACATAGATGTGCGCTTGTCGTTTAACTCTTTTATCCCAGCAGATTTAGATGATGGATTGGCTGGGCGATTGGTAGATCATTACATTGACCGGCTGTTAGCCGAACCGACCTTGCATGACAAGGTTGAATTCGAAATTGTCTTCTCATGCTACACGCTGGATCTACCAAAGAGGCTTGAGACCTTAGCCGAAGTTGGATTCTCAAAGAATGAGCGCGAGTCCATCGCGCATAGTTTAAGAAAGCTCACCAATCGCATCGTTCACCCAAAAGATGGACTGTTGTACGGAGATGCGGCAAAGATCAATATTCTCAATGCGCGAAGAGAAGAATTGCTTGCATCTAGTGCCGATCCGCTGGAGCGAATATATTGGTTGTTAGAAGACGCTAAGCGGTATGGCACCTTGCCGTTTGCTGGTCTAGCTCGGGCTGGGTTTGTGGCCGTTCAGATGCTAAAGTCTCTAGTGGCTGTAGGCGTCTTCTCGGATCACGATTATGATGCATTTATCGGAAGTGTATCGACTGTTAGCAGCCAGCTTGCAAGAGACCGTTCAATACTAGACAAGGTGACTTTTTTGTCGCGCTACGGCCACTTACGGCCTGGTACCTATGACATTCTGTCTCCGCGATATGACGAGGAGCCCGACCTCTATTTCGACTGGCACTTACGACCACCAGTTCCTGCGCCAATCAAGCCGTTCGCTCTGACCTTACCTCAGATGCGCGAAATTGCGAAGCTGCTGGAGGCTCATGGCTTGCAGCCTGATCCAGTGGGATTGTTCGACTTCATGCAGGCTGGTATAGAGTTGCGCGAGCTGGCGAAGTTTCATTTCACTCGCAATTTGTCGGACGCACTGGCGCTTATCGTTGAGGTCGGTGGTCAATACGGCTTTTGTCGGGAGGACCTAGCCTATTGCGACATTGCTGCGTTCAAAGAATTGCACGTTGCAGCAGGCAACCCAAAGGATGTGCTGTTGCATTCAATTGAGCAGGGAAAAGCGCGATATGCTGAAACCACCAAAGTCTCGTTGCCCCCCCTTATTGCTAAGCCAGAGGACGTTTGGGCTTTCGAGTGGCCAGAAACCGCTCCCAATTTCATTACGCAGAAACAGGTGACTGCACCGGTCGTCGGGTGTGATGCTAGAGATCAATTAGCTGGTGCGATAGTTTGTATACCTAATGCCGACCCTGGATTCGACTGGTTGTTTGCATACCCGATTGCTGGTCTTATTACAGCCTGGGGTGGGGCTAATTCGCACATGGCAATACGTGCAGGGGAGATAGGATTGCCTGCTGCGATTGGGGCTGGTGAAGTGCTGTACCAGCGCTGGTCTTCGGCACAACGCTTGCATTTGGATTGTGCTGGTCGACGGGTGGAGATTTTAGCGTGAAGGTAGTCGCGGTCAGCCAGCGTGTGGATTACTACCCAGATCGAAAAGAAAAACGAGATGCGCTGGACCAGCGCTTGATCACCTTCTTGTTCTTGGCTGGATACATACCTGTACCTGTTCCCAATGGAATATATACGGCGACTCTAGATAAATACTGCGTTGAAGAACCGCTGGTGACATGGTTGGGTGCTTTGAAGCCGCAGGCCATTGTCCTGTCTGGTGGTAATGATGTTGGGCAGTGTCGCGAACGCGATTCGACGGAGAGTTTGCTGCTCGAATATGCCAGCCAGTATCAAATGCCACTGCTAGGCATCTGCCGTGGAATGCAGATGATGGCCTTTTGGGCGGGAGTTAGTCTTTATCCAGTTCACGGGCATGTACAAACTCGACATCGTCTAACAGGGGAGATTACAGGTGAGGCGAACAGCTATCACGGTTTCTCACTGGCGACTTGCCCCGCGCACTATGAAGTCCTTTCTAGAAGCGAGGATGGTGAAATTGAGGCCATACGCCACAAATCATTACCCTGGGAGGGGTGGATGTGGCATCCAGAGCGAGAAGAAAACTTTACCAATCGTGACATACAAAGAATCAAGGCCTTATTCGGTGGATAAACAGCTAGAACTAGCTCTTAGGGCTGCGCAAAAAGCGGGTGTTGTCGTCATGAGCTATTACCAGCAGATGCTGACCGTAGAGCACAAGCAGGATGGCTCGCCCTTGACGCTCGCAGATCAGGCCGCACATCTCGTGATCATGGACCATTTAACGGAAAGCGGATTGGTCGTAGTCTCGGAAGAAGGTGAAGACTTGCACCTTGCTGCCGAGCGCTACTGGTTAGTTGATCCGCTGGATGGCACCAAGGATTTTCTTGCCTGCAATGGTGAGTTTACGGTGAATATCGCCTTGGTTGATCAAGGGCAGCCAGTCCTCGGTGTGGTGTTCGCACCTGCTATCGACACGTACTATTGGGGAGCCGATGGCATGGGTGCTTGGCTAATTCGAAAGGGCGCTTCTACGGCGTTGTCTGCACAGCCGCGATCAGCCTCGCTCCGGATGGCAGTTAGTCGATTTCATGATCACCCAGATGTGAATTTTTTTGCTGCTGGTAACTCCATCGTTGAGAGGGTTGCGATTGGTTCGGCGCTGAAATATGGCTTGCTGGCTGCTGGGGAGGTGGATGTGTTCCCACGTTTGGTGGGATGTTCTGAGTGGGATACGGCGGCTGGCCAGGCCTTGCTGGAAGCCGCAGGTGGCCAAGTGTTGGATTGGCGGACAGGCAAGGCTTTGGCTTACGGCAAACCACGGCGAAGAAACCCTAGGCTACTGGCCATGCGAGCACCATATCACCGAAAAGAATTTCTTTTGAAAGAGTACGAAAGTGAGTTGTTATGAAAGCCATCATTCTTGCTGCTGGACGCGGCAGCCGCATGAAAAACTTAACCGACGAGCGCCCAAAATGTCTCGTTGAACTAAGAGGCAAGGCGCTGCTCGATTGGCAAATGGAAGCGATGTACGCAGCGGGAATTACGGAAATTGCCCTCGTTACCGGTTACAAGCGAGAGCTGCTGGCTGATCGAGGACTTACTGAATTTCATAACGCACGCTGGGCAGAAACCAATATGGTGTCGTCGCTGGAGTGCGCCAAAGATTGGCTACAGGCGGAGCCCTGCATAGTGAGCTATTCGGATATTTTCTACAATCCGGCTGCCGTTAGGTCCCTGATGGCTTGTGCGGCGTCCCTAGCGGTGACCTACGATCCGAACTGGTTGGAACTCTGGACGCAGCGCTTTGGCGATCCACTGCTGGATGCGGAAACCTTCCGTCTGACGCCTGAGCACACCTTAATTGAGATTGGCAATAAACCCATCTCTGTAGATGAGGTACAAGGGCAGTACATGGGGTTGTTGCGCGTTACGCCTGAAGGATGGACGGAAATGCTGCGAATTCGCTCGGGTTTGACATCCGAACAGCGCGATAAGATGCACATGACTCGGACGTTGCAATTGATTATTGATGCTAATAATCTTAGGGTTGTCGCTGTTCCTTATGAAGATACCTGGGGTGAAATCGATGTGGCGGCTGATCTTGTTGTATATGAAAATCATTAATGGTCTTGGTTTCGTTGGAGTTATTTGTTGCAAGCTGATGCATATATGATTTCTAGCGAAGACCTATCTAGCGACATCATGACTTCCGACGAGGACTTCACCGAGGCGCACTATAGAAAGTTGCTGTGCGCAGCAAAGGCAGCCTACCGTTTCACGACCTACGATGCTATTCCTTGGGGTACTCCCTTCGTCCTGTGGCGGCACGATATAGACTGTTCCATCAACCGCGCAGCGGCTCTGGCGTGTATTGAGGCAGAAGAAGGCATCAGCGCCACCTATTTCGTTAACCCCCGCAGTGAGTACTACAACCCTTTCGAGCCGAGTCAGTCGCGCCAGCTCAAATATATTTTGGGAATGGGGCATCGCCTCGGACTGCACTTTGACGCGACCTATCACGACATCCAGGACGAGGCGCAGCTGCACATTAAGGTGGAGCAGGAGTGCCGCTGGCTAGAGGAAGCGTTCAACGTGCGCCCAACTGCCTTCAGCTTTCACAATCCCAGCGCGGTCCACTTACAGTGCGATGCCGATAGCTATGGCGGGTTGATCAGTTGCTATTCGCGTCGGTTTAGAGCAGACATTACCTACTGTTCCGATTCGAATGGATATTGGCGTTTCCGGCGTCTTTACGAAGTACTCACCGAGGCGAAGGAGCCTTGCCTACAGGTGCTAACGCATCCGGAATGGTGGCAAAAAAGACCCATGCCGCCCCGCCAGCGTATTTTCCGCTGTGTCTTTGGTCGCGCTGACGCGACGATGCGAGGCTATGACAATGTCCTGCGGGAGCACGAGCGGCTCAACCATGCGGACTTAGCCGAACACTTGCGTTTTCTGCAACCATTGCATTTTCGTTTCTTTGCGCTTTGTGATTACCTATGGAATCAAGGTCATTTTGCAGCACTATTTGTCGAGCTATGTCGCCTCCATGAGCGGCAGATCAATCAGTTTTGCAAGGCGATTTTTCGCAAGGAATGGCAGGTACCTGTTGCCGAAATCAATTCCTTTTTTGAAGATCAATCTTTAGTCGTCGATAGCTGTCATTTGTTTAAGGCGGTCTTCGGCTGCACATGGCAGCAGGTGGCCGATGTGGATGATGTGCAATACCATTATTGGGTAGCCCTTCGCAACAACCTGATTCATGGTCGATCTACCGCGTCAAGCAATGAATTGGAAAACGGCAGTGTCTTCTTTTGCCGCGCTATTGAAGCGCTGGTGGCTTGGGGTCAGTCGCAACCTATGGCCTACGATGGCATCAGCCATCTGGGGTCAAACGGTATCCCGACTTACAGGATTGGGGATAGCAGCTTTATCGATCTGCTGGAAGAGCTTGCGGACAAAACCCCCATTTTCTCGAGAAAGCGTTGGGAAAAGTTAAAGGCTGAGATGCAACAAGTCAGCGTTGGTGAGAAAGAGAAATGAAAAATTTGCGCGCTGTCTTGTTGATGGAGCCGAACTCTGCTGCGCGTACGGTCCAACTGGCAAAAGCGGCCGGCATTAAGTTAGAAGTGAAGGTCGTAAGCGACCTTGCTGGACTTAGCCAAGCATTCGAAGATCCGTCAGATCTTCTGCTCTCTTTCGGAACTACCGTCATCGTGCCTACTTTTTTGTTGGAGTCACCTAGTTTGCTAGCCCTCAATGTTCATGCGGCTTCGCCGGATTATCCTGGGCGTGACCCACACCACTTTGCTGTATACGATGGCGCGTTGCAATATGGCGCTACTATGCATTTTATGACTTCAAGGGTCGATTCTGGACAGATTGTCGATTTCGAACTGTTCGATGTACCCGCGGATGTGATGCCGGTGCAGCTGCTCGAACTTGCTAATCAATCCGCTTGGGTGTTGCTTGAAAGATTTTTTACTAAGCTGGCTGTGGGCCAACTACCTTGCCCAATTGGGGATGCTTCTTGGGGAAAACGCAAAACGACCCGCAAGATGTTTCTGGAGCTCTGTAGAATAGATCCGACTGTGTCGGAGGCGGAGTTCATTCGTCGCATGCGGGCTACGTCCATGCCGGGTTACAACAACCTCTATGTTCAGCTTCATGACTACCTTTTCCGCATAGAAGGCAAGACATGACGCGTGTGGTAGCCATCCATCAGCCCAATTTTCTCCCATGGCTCGGTTACTTTGACAAGATCGCGCGCAGCGACGTGTTCATTTTCTTGGATGACGTACAGTTTTCCAAGACGGGAGGTACTTGGTCCAATCGGGTGAAGATGTTACTAGCAGAGGAGCCGCGCTGGATGAGCGCGCCTATCCGTCGTGCTTTTCATGGGGTTGTATCGATCAACCAGATCGAATGGGCAGACGAACAACCTTGGCGGGTGAAGCTGCTCAAAACACTATCTGTCAACTATGCCAAAAAACCGTTCTTCAGGGAAACCATGGCGTGGCTGGAGCCATTGATTCTGTTACCGGAAGGCAACTTGGCTCGCTACAACATGGCGGTCATCCGCGCGATTGCCGACCGGATTGGCCTACAGCATGACCATTGTGTCACCTCGTCGTCGCTCGGCGGACAGGGGCAAGCCACCGAGCTGCTGATTGACCTCACTCGTAAGGTGGGTGGGGGCATCTATCTCTGCGGCGGCGGGGCCAGTGGCTACCAGGAAGACGAAGCATTCGCTTCTGCCGGACTGGAGTTGCGCTACCAGTCATTTACCCACCCGATTTATGCACAGCATGGTCGTGGTAAGTTTATTCTAGGGCTTTCGGTCTTGGATGCGCTAATGAACATTGGTTCTGAAGGCGTTGGGCAAATGTTGAGGCGCGATGCTAAATAGATTAATGACTCGAGCCCAAAATTTCTTGATCAGAAGTCCTCAATCGCAGCGCTCGGTCAGGTGGCTGTTATTGAATGCGTGTGCTCCGTTGATGCGTTTGCTTGGGTCCGGTAATCGCAGGCGAAAGGCGGTGCTGTATGTCGGACAGGCTTACTACAACAGTTGGTATCTTTCCCGCGCCCTTCGTGAACTGGGGTGGACAGCAGATCTGCTGAACTGGGACTTGAACCCTGGATCCCAGATTTATTACCATGGCGAAGACTTCCGGATTGAATACCAATCCCAAGCCGATATTGGAAATTTCTTTCGTTTTTATTTCAACGCTATTTCCAAGTATGACGTATTCCACTTTGCCAACAAAGGCGGCTTGCAATTTGGGGAACCGATGCGCGCTGCGGGTAAGACACTTCTGGGTGAAGAAGGGTTCGAAATCCGTTTCCTAAAAGCGTTAGGCAAAAAGGTTGTTTACTCCAATAATGGGTGTTTAGACGGCGTTTCACAGACAGCATTTAGCCGATGGGGACCAGAGTCGGTTTGTTCAATCTGCCGCTGGCAGCATGAGCCAGCAGTTTGCAGCGATGAACGAAATTTGACTTGGGGGAAATTTCGAAATGAAGTAACGGACTATCAATGTACCTTGGGTGGAAATCGTGTTGACTACAACGATGATCCACGTGTACACGAGGTGCCGGAGTTCTATTGCTTGGACAAGAATCTCTGGCATCCGGACCTTGAAATTCCAAAGCAGTATGTGCTACCAAAGCTGACTCTCAATGTGGTGCGTTTGTACCACGCTGTGGGGCACCGTGCTGAGCGCACCCGCAGCGATGGTGTCAATATCAAATCTTCACACATTTACTTACCTATGGTTGACCGTTTGCGCGCGGAGGGTTATCAGCTCGAATTGATCGAGCCAACCGGTATTCCAAATAAAGAGGTTCGTTACCTCCAAGCGCAAGCGGATATTTTTTTGGACATGTTGACTTTTGGTTGGTTTGGAGCCAATGCTCGAGAAGCGATGATGCTGGGTAAGCCAGTCATCTGCTTCCTTCGTCCTGAATGGCTGCAAAGCGCTCGCCAAGAGATACCGGATTACATCGATGAACTCCCGATTGTTAGCGCAACGCCCCAAACGGTTGAGGTTATCTTGCGTGACCTAATCGACAATAAAGAAAAGCGACTCGAAATCGGTCGCCGTAGTCGAGAGTTTGCTGTGAAGTGGCATTCGGCTGAAGTTAGCGCGCGTCGTTTCGTTAAAATCTATGGACAGTTGCAAGGGTTCGAAAAGTGAGTGAAATTCCCGACCTGCCAGTCCTGTTCAGTGAAGAAGCCGGTGTCCGTTTCCCATTGGTTTCACCAGCTGGTCGGTGGCGACTTTTGTTTGGGGGGGCAGTAGAGATTTGGCACGATGCATTGAGGGGCGTTTCGCTCAGCGTTCCTCAGGGCAAGATCGTCGGAGTTATTGGTCGAAACGGCGCTGGCAAGAGCACCCTCTTGCGAACTTTGGCAGGTGTTTACCCACTAACGGCAGGTCGCGTGGTTCGGTTGGGGCCGGTAAGCTCCCTGTTCGAACTGGGGGGAATGGGAGGGCTCCTGATCACGGGAAAGCAATACGTGCAAAGGTGGCTGCGTTTGAACGGGGTGCCTCGCGACGAATGGATCAGCTTAATTGAGGAGATTCGAGAGTTTTCTGAGTTAGGCGATCGCCTCGATGATCGCATTTACACTTACTCGGCTGGAATGGCAGCTAGGCTGTATTTCTCGACAGCTACCAGTATCAGCCATGAAATTTACTTAATCGATGAAGTGCTTTCGGTAGGGGATGAACATTTCCAAGCCAAGTGTTGGAAGCGTGTTCGAGATCGATTAGCCGAAGGGGTTTCGGGGGTACTGGTAACGCACGATTGGTCGGCCATTCTTCGACTTTGCGAACATACTTGTGAACTTCAAAACGGTCAAATTGTGGCGGCAGGCAACTCTGAGAAGGTCATCTGCGATTACCTTATGTTGGCTGACCAGTTAGATAAGAACCGACTGGCCCGATTCTCCGACAAGTGTCCTGTATCGCACTTTGCTGTTAGCGGGGAGGAATGGACTTGTGATATTCCGATCGATGCCATGTCGGACGGCCCGGTGTTCTTTAACTACTCGGTAGAAAAGCTGATTCTTGGGCGCGATTGGCAGATCTTGTTTTTTGGTTCTGAGACCTTGGTGACATCAACCGTTGGACATTATTTGGCAAGGATCAGAGTGCCTACCTTGCCTCTGCCAGCGGGCGAATACCGTTTGAATTTGTTCCTATCAGGTGCAAGGCCGAACGACGGTGGGCCGAGGCCTGGTTTCGATATTCGCAGCTGGACGACCGGAAACAGTTTAATACTTTTTGTGGAGGGTGTTGAGCAGCCTGGCCTGGTTTCATTACCACTGGAAGTGGAGTGCGCATGAAGCGACAACTTGCAGTCGAATTGAAGAATTTACGCAAAGTCTATCCTCGGAAATTCAGTGACCAAATCGGCTCGGTAGTGATGGCTGCAATCGGTCGTCCGAGCGAAAGTGTTGGCGGCGGCGTAGCTTTGGATAGCCTTTCATTGTCCATTCGCGAAGGTGAACGTATCGGAGTTATTGGCCGTAATGGTGCAGGTAAGTCGACTCTGTTGCAGATGCTTGCAGGCATCACTGAGCCGACATCTGGTGTTTTGAGCATCTCAGGTAAGGTTACCGCTGTGCTAACCCTAGGGGTGGGGTTGCGCGAGGATCTTACAGGTAGGGAAAATATTTACCTTGACGGTGAAACGCAAGGTAAAACTAAGGATGAGATGAGTGCTGACGTCGACGCCATAGTCGAATTTGCAGAACTCGGCAAATTCATTGATTTACCCTTACGCACTTATTCAACGGGTATGAAGGCAAGATTGGCCTTTGCGATGATTACCCAGATCAATCCTGAAATACTGATCATTGACGAAGCGCTGTCTGTTGGTGATGCGGCATTTTCTGTCAAAGCGGGGAGGCGAATTGCACAACTCTGTGCACAAGGCGCTATTGTGCTGATTGTTTCTCACAGCATGCAGAGTATTCGTGATCTGTGCAATCGCTGCTTGTGGATGCACCAAGGAAAATTGGTCATGGATGGCCCTCCTGAGTTGGTGACTCGCGCTTATCTCGAATCGGTCAGAGAGGCCGATGAAATAGACCATATTTCTCGCTTCCGTAGTTTGGTTGGTGTTCAGAGTTTGCTACCAGGTTACTTCTTGTCTGAGCTTCGCTGTGCATCAGATAGCCATTACGCTAAAAGACTGGTTAGTGGGGCATCACTGAGAGTCCTTTTTGAATGGCAGCTGCCAGAAACAGAAGACATAGGGAGTTTTCTGTTGCGATGTTTCCGGCTAGATGGAGCTTTAATTTGTGAGCACCCAGTGGCTTTACCAGCGACAGTCAAAGAGCAGAAATTGTGCATGACCTATCCAAAATTTAACTTGGCTCCCGGTATGTATAGGCTTCAGTTGCGATGGCAGGATTCTGTTGGAGTTCTGCGCGCAGAAACGGCTACTGTGTTGGAAGTGATAGCCGAAGATGTGCCAACTGGGGGACGACCTGTCCTTCTTAACGTTGGCGATGTGCAGAGTATAAAAACTAGAGAGTATTTTTAATGTCGCTGATGGGCTTTAATAGGGCTGATTTTCGTTTCATGTTTAATCTTTGGCGCATGAATTTAGCTGATCGGTATCTGGGTTCTGCATTGGGGGGGGCATGGGCAATTTTGAATCCTTTGATCATGTTTGCCCTTTTTACCTTTGTGTTTGGCTTTGTGTTTAAGGCCAGGCTGCCAGGGGCAGATTCAACAATGGCCTATTCAATCTGGTTGATCTGTGGCTATGGTCCATGGCTGGCCATTACAGAAGCATTGACTGCAGCCTCTAACTCCATCATCAGTAATGCAGGTTTGGTTAAGAACATGTCATTCAAAACCGAAGTTCTGCCAATTGCTACAACCATGTTGGGGCTGATTCCACTAACCGTAAGCATCGTATTTCTTCTATCGTTACAGTTGTTGTCTGGAGACGGTTGGCAGTGGTCGTTGGCTTGGCTGCCATTGGTGATATTGGTTCATTTTTTTTTCCTATCGGCATTAGGTCTGATGGTTGCAGCGATTACAACATTTGTCAGGGATTTTGGTATCGTTCTTCCAAACTTGCTAATGATTGCTTTGTTTTCTACGCCGATTTTTTATCCATTGGAGTCTATGCCTTTAATAGTGCAAGACCTAATGACCTTCAATCCAATTTACATCATTGCAAATGCTTATCGATCAGCTCTATTGGGTGGGCAGATCTTTCCTATGTTTCAATTGGTGGTGTTGGCGATTTTTTCATATGGCCTGCTGATATTTGCTTTAAGTGTATTTCGGCGAGTCAAGGGATTTTTTCCCGCTGTAGTTTAATTAAAGGAGAAACATGACAAAGACAGATAAAAAGACCATCTCAGAGAAGAATGAAAAATTTTGGGATGAGCTTTGTGGAAGTCAACTTGCGCGATATTTAGGGATTAGCGACTCAAATCCAGCTTCATTGAAAAAGTTCGATGATTGGTATTTTAACTTTTACCCTTATTTAGATCGATATATAGATTTCAATGGTTTGAGTGGGAAGGATGTGCTTGAAGTAGGACTTGGGTATGGAACGGTATCGCAGCGTTTAGCAGAGGCTGGCGTTAGATATAGCGGTCTAGATATTGCAGCCGGGCCTGTTGGCATGGTTAACCATCGACTTGCTCAAAATAATTTAAATGGTTTAGCTCTTCAAGGTAGCATATTGCAACCGCCATTTGAAAATGAATCATTTGATGCGGTTGTTGCTATAGGGTGCCTCCACCACACTGGTGATTTAAAGCTTGCACTTACGAAGTGTCTTAACTTACTTCGCCCAGGCGGAAGACTGACATTTATGGTTTACTACGCATATTCATACCGTCGTTGGATGCAAGCACCCCTAGATACATTGATGTATAAGGTGGGGGAACAAAAGGGGCATTTAGGCGTGGTCGGGGCATCTGGAGCGCGACATCGAGCTGCTTACGATAAGAGCGTAACCGGAGAGGGTGCACCTCATACGGATTGGATATCTAAGAATTCGCTGGCAAATTTATGCGCAGAATACTCAACAATTGAAATGCACATTGAAAATATTGACGTAATACCCCCATTTAAATTTTGGTCTAGAGCTCAATTGCTGAAGACAAGAATTCCAAGTGTTTTGGGTCTGGATCTCTATGCAACAGCAACGAAGTAATTGTAATAATATTTTATGTATTTATTCGTCTAGTCAAACATACACGTCGACTGTTTTTGAGCACCTATATGCTTTCAAACAATATTCAAAATTATCGTGGTCATATCTCGATATCATTTCATTCAACGCTAATCTAGTAGATATCCACACCTATGATGCTCTGGTTATTCACTATAGTGTTCGCATTCCCTTCGGTCAGATTGCCGGCCTGGCTCTAAAGAATTTACGTAATTTTAATGGCGTAAAAATATTATTTATCCAAGACGAATACGACAATACAAACGAAGTTAAAAGAGTAATTAATGAAATACCGTTTGAGTTAGTATTCTCGGTGGTTCCTGAAAAATCAATAGAAAAAATTTACCCTTCGAGCGAATTTCCTCGAACTAAATTTATTAGTAATCTTACTGGTTATGTTCCAGATGGGTTGCTTCATCAAGTCGGATTCCTCGCTCCACCCTCTAAGCGTTCCATTATCATTGCATACAGAGGTCGGCCTTTGCCTGTTAGGTATGGACGTCTTGGTAAAGAAAAGGTTGCGATTGGACAATATGTGAAAAATTACTGTCAAACGCACGGTATTTCTTGTGATATTGACTGGGATGAGAGTTCTCGGATTTATGGTGATGACTGGTATAAATTCATTGGCTCATCCAAAGCCATGTTGGGAACTGAGTCTGGCTCAAATGTTTTTGATTGGAATGGTGATCTTCAATCGAGTATTGATCGATACTCAAAAGAAATGCCAAATGCCCAAGAGGAAGATATTTACCAAGATATCATAAGAGAACGCGAAATTGATGGTTTGATGAATCAAGTGTCTCCTAGAGTTTTTGAGATGGCGGCGGCGAAAACCATCATGGTGCTGTTTGAAGGCTCATACTCTGGTGTGCTCGAACCAGGAATTCATTTTCTACCCTTAAAAAAAGATTTCAGTAATCTAGATCGAATAATGGCCGAGTTGAAAGATGGCGTCAAGATGGATGCCATGGCCGAACGCGTGTATAAAGACATCATTCTCTCTGAGAAATATAGTTACCAAATCTTTATTGAAATGGTTGATGGTGAAATACAAAAGATGCTTAATGCCAAAATGCAGAGCCGATCTGCTCTGGGTCTAATCCCCTCAGACAAAGTGACATCTTTTCCAATTCGTTCTAAGCCCCCTTTACCAGTGCTAAGGTCTCCCTTCGCTAAGGCGCTTGGCAGACTGGCTATTACAATCTGGCAGCAAATACCCCTCAGTTTACGGCCTTACATCAAAAAACTAATGGGCAGAATTTAATTTTAAATTAAATTTAGTTTAGTTAATTTAAAAAGGAAACGCATGTGCGGAATTTTTGCAATTATTAAAAAAAATATCGAGACATCGGCGACACTTCGGCATAACATAGAACGCGGCCTTGAGCGAATTCGTCATCGTGGGCCAGATGGAGAAAATGTTTGGGTATCCAAGAATCAATCGGTTGGTTTTGGTCACGTACGCCTAGCGGTCGTTGACTTAGAAACAGGTGCTCAGCCAATGACTTTGGCTGATGGACTTACTATTATTTTTAATGGAGAAATTTATAACCACACTGAGCTTCGTCAGGAATTGGGTATGGATTCATTCTTAACACCCTCAGATACTGAAGTTATTTTGCGTGCTTATAAGCGTTGGGGTGAGGATTGCGTCAATCATTTACGAGGAATGTTTGCCTTTCTGATATGGGATGAGTCCAAGCAACGAATTTTTTTCGCAAGAGATCGTTTTGGGATAAAGCCACTGTATTGGTATCAGCATCCGAACGGCGATGTTTATTTTGCATCCGAAATCAAGGCATTTTTGCCATTTGTGGAAGCCCGGACGGTTTCCCCAAGCGCTTTAAGTGATTACTTCAGCTTCCAATTCTGTCTGGGTGGCAAAACACTGCTCCATGGCGTGAACCAAGTTTTGCCTGCGCATTGTGGTTGGATCGAAAATGGCGGCACACTTCAAACGCGCCAATATTGGGAAGTTCATTACGATTTGGACTTTGAGCATACAGATAGATTTTTCATTGATCGAATCCAAACACTCGCGGATGACTCTTCAATGTTTCACATGAGAGCAGATGTGGAGGTTGGTGCTTATGTCAGCGGGGGAGTTGATTCCAGTTTGTTGGCTATTTTGGGGAGCAAATACAAGTCTCGCGATTCTGCATTCAAGATATTTAATGGTAAATTCCTTGAAGGCGAAGCATTTGATGAATCTCAGTACGCACAGGCGGTGGCTGATGAGCACGGCATGGAGCTCCATGTGGCTTCAATCACCGAACAAGACTTTGTCGATTCAATAGCCAAAGTTATCTACCATCTGGACAGTCCGGTCGCAGGACCAGGCGCATTTCCGCAATACATGGTTTCGAAATTAGCCAGCCAGCACTTGAAGGTAGTGCTCGGAGGTCAGGGTGGAGATGAAATTTTTGGTGGTTATGCGCGATACCTACTTGCCTACTTCGAGCAGTGTATTCAGGCTGGTATTGACGGAACTTTGCATGACGGCAATTTTGTGGTCACCTACGAGTCAATCATTCCCAATCTGACAACGTTGCGCTCATATAAGCCTTTAATGAAAGAGTTTTGGTCTAATGGGTTGTTTGAGCCTCGAGATCAACGGTACTTTCGTTTAATCAATCGATCCAACACGATTGAACCTATGCTGGCACCAGGGACGATTCGTCGAGAGGAAGCGTTCGAGGAGTTCCGAAAAATTTTCTGGGGAACCAATGTCGGCAAAGAATCTTACTTCGACATGATGACTCATTTTGACTTTAAAACGCTTCTTCCTGCACTGCTTCAGGTGGAAGATCGTATGAGCATGGCGCACGGCCTCGAATCAAGGGTTCCTTTTTTGGACCATCCCTTGGTTGAGTTTGCGGCAACGGCTCCAGCTAACGTAAAGTTTTTGAATGGTGAGCTTAAACGTTGGCTACGTGAGGCTTTCTCTAATAAGTTGCCGCGTTCCATCCGTGAAAGGAAAGACAAGATGGGGTTCCCAGTGCCCCTCAATCTCTGGATCAAGAGAGGGGGTAAGGCGCGTGATTTGATAGGAGATACATTCTCCTCAAGTAAGGCCCGATCTCGCCCATATCTCGCCAAGAGTTTATCTTTGGACGAAATTCTCGACTCGCAAAGTATCTACGGCCGTAATCTTTGGGCGCTTTTGAGCTTGGAACTTTGGCACCAGCAGTTCATTGATTGATGGGATACGAAAAGATGGAAATACTTTTTCTGACCAATCGACCTACCGAAAATACTCAGGCTGCGACTGTCACGGAATATTTAGATGCATTGCACACCTACTCAGCACATCGAGTGCATGAAGTATCGATGTTGCACCATTTTCCGTCTCGGATTGATTTGGATCGTTTTGATGTGGTGATCACTCATTACTCGCTATCTATTGGTCCGTTGCTAGACCATTATCTTGGTCGCAACTTGGTGGAAAAGCTAAAGGGTTTCCGTGGCCTTAAGGCGGCCTTCCTGCAAGATGAATATCGCGAAATTCAAACTTATTGGAAGAATATTAACGAGCTCGGCATTGACTTGCTGTTTTCTTGTGTCCCGGATGAAGAAATCCCCAAGGTTTATCCCGTTGAAAAAGTTCCACGTTTGCGCGTAGTGAATGTTTTGACCGGATATGTGCCGGAGCGTTTGCTCAAGCAGTTTGTGCTACCTGTGGCTCATCGTCAGATTGATGTTGGCTACCGAACTCGTCGTATGCCTTATTGGCTAGGACGTCTTGGGCACGAAAAATGGTTTGTCGCTGAAGAGTTTCAGCGTCGTGCAAAGGGCTCAGGTCTAAAGCTTGACCTTTCCACCCGGGAGGGTGAGCGGCTATATGGTGATGAGTGGACGAATTTCGTGGCCTCATGCAGAGCTGTCATTGGAGTGGAAAGTGGTGCAAGCATCATCGATTTCGATGGCCGGTTGGAACATCGAGTTGAAGAGTTCGTAGCGAAGAATCCGGAGTCCACTTTCGAAGAAGTTTTTGATAAGTTTCTTGCTCCTTATGAGGGTTCATTGAAGCTGCATCAAATATCACCTCGTTGTTTTGAAGCGGCAGCCCTAAGGACACCGATGGTCTTGTTTGAGGGGGCTTATTCCGGAGTACTAGAACCAGAACGGCATTTCGTTGTGTTGAAAAAAGATTTTTCAAACTTTGATGCAGTAGTCACAAAGCTTCGCGACCATGACTACTTGCAAGCCATGGTTGATCGAACATACAAAGAAGTGGCTTTAGATACAAGGTGGAGTTATCGATCATTCATTCAAAAAGTGGACGCTGCTATGCAGGATGCGGTGGAGCAGAAGAGGACTAAGAGAGCGACAAGGCCCTACACACAAGTCGAGTTTGATCGTGAATTGCGATTTAGTTTGAATTATTTTGTTCGTCGAAAAATTGCCTTGTTTATGCAGTCAATTTTTCTTGGGTTTCCCTTGGCGCGGAAATCACTTTTTGGGTTATGGGAGATCTTGCCAAGACCCATGAAGATGTTGGTAAGACCTTTGGCAAGGATGATTTCTCGGTGAGAGTTGAACAACTAGTGAATAGTTTCATAAGACGTATTGTCGTTGTGGAGGCGTCTTGACCTCTCTGATTGTGGGTGCCAGTGGCTTCATTGGACGACGCTTGTTCCAGCCTAGCGATCGAGGGTTGGTGCGCCGCATCGTTACAGCACCCTCCTCAGTGTGTGGTGACCTACTCGATTTTTCTTCGCTTGTTGAGGCGTGCCAGGGTATTGAAACTGTTTTTCACTGTGCTGGGTATGCACATGCATTTTCATCGTCTGACCCTGATGTTCACAATAAGATTAATTACGAGGGGACGTGTAATTTACTCACTGCCGCTGGTGAAGCGGGGGTTCGCCGTTTCGTATTTCTCTCCAGCGTCAAAGCGATGGCTGAGCCCGGAGATGCTTGCGTTGATGAGGATTGGCCGGGCGAGCCTTTGACGCCGTATGGGCGAGCTAAGCGAGCATCAGAAGATGCAGTGTTGGACGCAGGGGCGAAATACAAGATGCACGTAGTTAACTTGCGTCTGTCCATGGTTTATGGTCAAGGTGGACGTGGGAATTTGGATCGCATGGCGGAAGCGATTCGATCTGGCTGGTTTCCTCCGCTGCCCGACACTGGAAACCATCGTTCGCTGATACATGTCCAGGACGTGGTTGAAGTGATGCGGCTAGTGGCCGACCATCCTCAAGCAAATGGTCGAACTTACATCGTGTCAGATCCGCGGGCTTATTCTGGTCAAGAAATTTACGAAGCGATCCGTGTTGCCCTAGGCAAATCTCCAGCGCCAATGGTTACGTTGCCTGCAACGTTATTGCGCGGCATAGGACGATTGAACAGTCGTTTGGGTGAGGTTGTTGATCGATTGATTTCATCAGCGTGCTATTCCCCGTCTCGCATCGAACATGAGCTTGGGTGGCGAGCTAGGATTGGTTTGCTAGAAGGCTTGCAAGAGATGCTTTCGACATCTAAGGATCTTCGATGATTCGTCTCATTGATCTTGTTCTTGCGGCAATTGGTTTGCTGATTTTGTCGCCTTTGCTTCTGGTGCTTTACATAGTGGGCCTCGGGGATACAGGTGTGCCGCTTTTGCGGCAAGTTCGAGTAGGTCGTCACTCGCAGCCGTTTACTTTGGTCAAATTTCGGACCATGCGGATTGATACATCACATGTCGCATCCCACTTGGCCGACGCTGCAGCAATAACGCCTTGGGGTGGTTTTTTGCGCCGAACCAAGCTGGATGAACTTCCGCAATTGTGGAATGTGCTTAAAGGCGAAATGAGCTTAGTGGGGCCCAGGCCTTGTTTATTCAATCAGGCCACACTCATCGAAGAGCGTGCGTCTCGAGGTGTATTTGCTGTCCGCCCTGGCATTACTGGACTGGCCCAGATCAATGGGATTGATATGTCCACCCCAGAACTACTTGCTGAGACCGATGCGCAAATGTTGAAGGGTTTGGATCTGGCCACGTATTTCACCTACATCCTCAAGACAGTCACTGGCGCAGGCCGCGGTGACCGCATTCCGCAGCGAAGATGATGAAAAAGCCACTCTCCAAGCTGGCAGTTCCGGTTCTAGCACTGTCAAGGCCGGCCAAGCGCTTCATAGCAATCCTGGTCGATTTGAGTTTGTGCGTCATAACGGTCTGGCTGGCTTATTACCTGCGCCTAGGGGAGTTCATTAGCTTTGGTGGGCCAAGCGAGTGGGCCAAGGGTGTTGTTTGGGCGGGTATGACTTCTGTTGTGGTTGCGCTGCCCATATTCATTGTGTCAGGCCTTTACCGTGCTATTTTTCGCTACAGCGGATGGCCTGCCTTGCTGGCTGTGGCACGCGCGGTGGGTACTTACGGATTATTGTATGCATCGGTCTTTACTGTCATTGGGGTGGAAGGGGTGCCGCGTACAGTTGGAATTATCCAGCCGATTTTGTTGCTGTTGTTCGTTGGGGCTTCACGCACGTTAGCTCGTGTCTGGCTGGGGGATCAGTACCTCAGCATTTTGAAAAAAGCAGCTCGACCCAAGGCGTTGATTTATGGAGCAGGCAGCACAGGCCGCCAGCTAGCCGCTGCGATGGTCAATAGCCATGAAATGCAGGTGGTAGGTTTCTTGGATGATGACGAACAGCTGCATGGTCATGTGCTGAACGGGCAGCCAATTTACAGCCCTGCCGACTTAGATCGACTGGTTAAGGTTTTGAGCATACGGGATGTGTTGCTAGCTATGCCCAGTTTGTCTCGACAGCGTCGTAATCTGATCTTGAGTCAAGTAAGCAGTGTGCGGGTTGCTGTTCGAACATTGCCCAGTATGAATGATTTGGCTCAAGGTAAGGTTGGGCTGAGCGATATTCGAGAGTTAGACATTGATGACTTATTGGGTCGTGATGCGGTGCAGCCTAATGGCCTTCTATTGAATTTAAACACACATGGCAAAAGCGTATTGGTTACGGGCGCGGGCGGCAGTATTGGCAGCGAGTTATGTCGCCAGATTTTGCGTACCCGTCCTGAGCTGTTGCTGCTAGTAGAAATGAGCGAATTCGCGCTCTACCAAATTCATCAAGAGTTGTTGGCCGTGGCCGATGGGGTGGAACTGGTACCACTGTTGGCTTCGGTGTGCAACGAGGTGCGCATGCATGAGATCATGAGCACTTGGACTCCGCACACGGTCTATCACGCAGCTGCTTATAAGCATGTGCCGCTGGTGGAGCACAACCCGGCTGAGGGTGTGCACAACAACGTGTGGGGAACGAGGGTGTGCGCCGAAGCCGCGCAGTGCAATGGGGTGCGTAACTTTGTGCTGATCAGCACAGACAAGGCTGTGCGGCCCACGAACATCATGGGGGCTAGTAAACGTTTGGCAGAGATGGTGTTGCAGGCTTTGGCTGAGCAGCGTGGTGCCACCACATTTACGATGGTTCGCTTTGGCAATGTCCTCGGGTCGAGTGGATCGGTGGTGCCATTATTTCGTGAGCAGATCAAAAATGGTGGGCCCATCACGTTGACGCATGCAGACATCACCCGTTATTTCATGACCATTCCTGAAGCTGCACAGTTGGTGATTCAGGCGGGGGCAATGGGGCAAGGCGGAGATGTTTTTGTTCTCGAGATGGGGCAGCCGGTGAAGATCATTGACTTGGCACGGCGTATGGTTGAGCTGTCTGGCTTGACGGTCCGGGACGATACCAACGTCGATGGTGATATTGAGCTTATTGAGACCGGCCTTCGTCCTGGTGAAAAGCTGTATGAAGAGTTGTTGATTGGTGACAATCCCGAGAGTACACAGCACCCGCGAATCATGAAAGCGCATGAGCACTATTTGCCTTTGGCTGAGCTAGAAGGCAAGCTGCGCGAACTAGAAATGGCTTTGAGTAGCAACAACGTATCTGCAATTCGCACATTGCTTCAACAGTTAGTGATTGGCTATCAGCCAGATGGAAATGTTGTGGATTGGGTGCATATGGAAAGAGCTAAAAGCGCATGACAATTTTGGTGACAGGCTGTGCCGGCTTTATCGGCAGTAATTTCGTTCATACATGGCTGTCGTCGTTAGAAGAGGCTGTGGTGAACTTAGATAAACTCACCTATGCAGGTAATTTGGCCAATTTGGAGGCCCTCAAGAGGGATCAACGTCATGTCTTTGTGCAAGGCGACATTGGCGACCGTACCTTGGTGGGCAAGCTATTGGCCGAGCACAAGCCCCGTGCTGTACTGAACTTTGCAGCTGAAAGCCATGTCGACCGATCCATACACGGCCCCGGTGACTTTATTGAAACCAACGTGGTGGGCACGTTCAACTTGCTAGAAAGCGTGCGCTCTTATTGGCAAGCCCTGCCAGAGGCAGAAAAAGCAGCTTTTCGCTTTTTGCATGTATCTACCGACGAGGTGTATGGCACTCTTAGCCCCAGCGACCCCGCGTTTACTGAGGCCAAAGCCTTCGAGCCCAACAGCCCGTACTCAGCCAGCAAGGCTGCGAGCGACCATTTGGTGCGTGCATGGCATCACACCTATGGCTTGCCGGTGCTCACCACCAACTGCAGCAATAACTATGGGCCGTATCACTTTCCAGAAAAGCTGATTCCCTTGGTGATTCACAACGCCTTGGCGGGCAAGCCTTTGCCCATCTATGGCGATGGCCAGCAAGTGCGTGATTGGCTGTATGTAGAAGACCACTGTCGCGCCATTGCCCGCGTGCTTGAAGCCGGCCACGTGGGCGAGACCTACAACATAGGCGGCTGGAACGAAAAGACAAACCTCGACGTGGTGCACACTTTGTGCGCTGTACTGGACGAGCTGCAGCCCCGTGCAGATGGCAAACGCTATGCTGAGCAAATTACTTACGTCAAAGACCGTCCTGGCCACGACCGCCGCTACGCCATAGATGCCAGTAAGATTGAGCGCGAGCTAGGTTGGAAGCCGCAAGAAACGTTTGAAACCGGCATTCGCAAAACTGTGCAGTGGTACTTGGCCAACCAAGCATGGGTAGAGGGGGTAACCAGCGGGGCTTACCGCCAATGGGTGGGTAAGCAGTACGGTGCCTAAGGCCAAGCCTATGCTCAAAATCTTGTTGCTTGGCAAAAACGGCCAAGTGGGCTGGGAGCTGCAACGCAGTTTGGCCCCGTTGGGCGAGGTGTTGGCGCTAGATCGACACAGCATCCACTATTGCGGTGATTTGTCTAGGCCCGACCAACTAGCTCAAACGGTGTTGGCTTATAAGCCAGACTTCATCGTCAATGCCGCAGCGCATACGGTGGTAGACAAGGCTGAGTCCGAACCAGAACTGGCAAGGGTTTTAAATACTGATGCGCCCGCAGCTCTTGCCAAAGTTGCTGCCCAAGTGGGGGCATGGCTCGTTCACTATTCCACCGACTATGTGTTTGACGGCAGCGGCACACACGCTAGGCAAGAGGGCGAGGGCACAGGGCCTTTGAATGTGTATGGCCAAACCAAGCTCGATGGCGAAAAAGCCATTGTGGCCAGTGGGTGCAAATACCTGATTTTTCGCACCAGTTGGGTCTACGCCGCACGCGGGGGTAACTTTGCCAAAACCATGTTGCGCTTGGCGCAAGAGCGGGAACAGCTCACGGTCATCAACGACCAGTATGGTGCGCCCACAGGGGCCGATCTGATTGCCGACGTGACCGCACATGCTATGCGTTGTGTGCTGAACACCCAAAACATTTTATTTGGCGGTGTGTACCACTTGGTAGCATCTGGCGAAACCACGTGGCATGGCTACGCCAGCCATGTGATTGCGCAGGCCAAACGGTTAAAGCCGGAGCTGGATTGGAAGGTGCAAAGCATTGCACCTGTGCCTACTAGCGCATTCCCAACCCCTGCCACACGCCCACATAACTCACGCTTGTGCAACACCAAGCTGCAAGAGCGTTTTGGTTTGGTGCTCCCGCATTGGCAGCAGGGAGTAGACCGCATGCTGGCAGAAATTCTTTAAAGAACAACAAATATGACAAAGCAACGAAAAGGCATCATCCTCGCAGGCGGTTCTGGCACACGCTTGTACCCTGTGACACAAGCTGTGAGCAAACAGCTCATGCCCGTGTACGACAAGCCCATGATTTACTACCCACTGACCACCTTGATGCTTAGTGGCATCAAAGATGTGCTGGTAATTTCCACCCCGCAAGACACGCCTCGGTTTACCGAGCTGCTGGGCGACGGTAGCCAATGGGGCATGAACATTCAATACGCGGTGCAGCCCAGCCCCGATGGGTTGGCGCAGGCGTTCATCATTGGCAAAGACTTTGTGGCCGACCACCCTAGTGCTTTGGTGCTAGGCGATAACATTTTTTATGGCCACGACTTGGTCAAACAGCTGTACAGCGCCAACGAGCGTGCCAGCGGAGCCACTGTGTTTGCCTACCATGTGCACGACCCCGAGCGTTATGGCGTGGTGGAGTTTGATGGTGCTTTCAAAGCCTTAAGCATTGAAGAAAAACCAGCTAAGCCTAAAAGCAGCTATGCCGTGACGGGGCTGTATTTTTATGACGAGCAGGTGTGCGGCATTGCAGCCGATGTGAAGCCATCCCACCGAGGGGAGCTTGAAATTACCGATGTCAACAAACGCTATCTAGAGATGGGCCAGTTGAATGTAGAAATCATGGGCCGCGGCTATGCGTGGCTAGACACCGGCACGCACGACAGTTTGCTAGAAGCTGCTAGCTTTATTGGTACGCTGCAAAAACGCCAAGGCTTGATGGTGGCTTGCCCAGAAGAAATTGCGTTTGGCCAAAAGTGGATTGATGCAGCGGCTTTGCAAAAGCTAGCTGCGCCGCTGGCTAAGAATGGCTACGGTCAGTACCTGCTGGGTTTGTTAAAGTAAGGCCATGCCCTATACAGTGACGCAAACGCCCCTCGCGGGCGTTTTAGTTTTAGAACCCAAGGTGTTTGGGGATGCGCGCGGCTTTTTTTACGAGAGCTTTAATCAGTGCGACTTCAATCAAGCCACAGGTTTGAACGAAACTTTTGTGCAAGATAACCATAGCAAATCAGCCAAAGGTGTGCTGCGTGGCTTGCACTACCAAACCCAACATGCCCAAGGCAAGCTGGTGCGTGTGGTGCAAGGTTCGGTGTTCGATGTGGCGGTGGATATCCGCAAAGGTTCGCCCACATTCGGTCATTGGTTTGGGCTAGAGCTGAGCGCAGGAAACAAAAAGCAGCTGTGGATACCTGCTGGGTTGGCGCATGGCTTTTTGGTCACGAGTGAGAGTGCGGAGTTTTTGTACAAAACCACAGACTACTATCATCCTGAGTTTGAGCGAAGCTTGCTTTGGAACGACCCTGCTATTGGGGTTGATTGGCCCTTGCATTTGGCAGATGCTGGTCCCTTGCTGGCAGCTAAGGATGCGCAAGCACCTACTTTTGATGAAAGTCTGCTGGGTGTTGGCTAAGTACTTTTTCACTGCAGCTGTCTTATTGGTCGGAGTGGCGGCTTTGGTGTTGCCTAGCGGCCATTCGCTGGGTTTCTATTTGTTGTGTTTTGCGGGTCTGGGGTTGTGGTTCAAGCACCGTGGAACACTGGTGCCTACAGAAACACGCTCTTTCTTTTGGCCTTTACTGGCCTATGCACTGGGCCAAATGGCATTGGCGTTGCATGAGAAGTGGGCTGTACGTGAGTTTGCCAATTACTTGCCCTTTGCCTTGGTGGTGTTTGGTGTGTGGGGTATCCGTCGTTACAAGCCAAAAGCCGAATGGTTCTGGACGGGGCTGGCGGTGGGGGCAATCGGCGCGGCATTACTGTCTGGCTATCAAGCCCTAGTGTTGGGCGTGCGTGCGGGAGGGTATACCCACCCGATTCAGTTTGGCAATGTGGCACTCTTGTTTGGTGTTCTATGTGTGGTGCGCGCGTTGGTGGGGCACCAGGGATGGGCCATGCGCGTGCTGATGTGGACTGGTTTTGTTGCAGGTTTAGCGGCTTCTGTTTGGAGTCAAACGCGCGGGGGCTGGTTGGCAGTGGTGTTGATATTTGCTTGGATTTTGGTGAACGCTACCAAGGTATGGGCACCCTACAAACGCGCAACCTTGGTGCTGAGCTTGTTGTTGGTATTGGCCATTCCGGCTTTGCAGCCTAATGGTGTCGTTCAGTCGCGTATTGCGGAAGCTGTGCGCGAAGTGAATGCCTTTTTCGAGCATGGGAAGCAAGACACCTCTGTCGGTGCGCGGTTGGCCATGTGGTCAGTAGCCATTGACGAAATTGGACAAGCGCCAGTTTTAGGGCATGGCAACCAAGGATGGATTGATGTTCGAGACGCGGCAGTAACTGATGGTCGTTTGAGCAGCTTTTCTTCAGGCTTCACGCATTTGCATAACGAATATTTGAACGTAGCATTTAAGCGAGGCTTGGTCGGACTGTCTTTGTACTTGGCTTTGTACTTGATACCTATGCTGATGTTTTTTAAACCTTATTTGCATGACGATCGCCTAGATGTGCGTGCTCTCGCAATGGCAGGCATGGTGATTCCCATGATGTTTATGGATTTTGGGTTGACACAAACGTTCTTAAGCCACAACTCTGGGCGCATTGTTTTATGTAGTTTGTGGATCTGCGTGGCTGGCTTGATGCTTAATGCGGCAGAGGATAATTAAGTCTATGAGCTCATCAAATTACACAATTACCTTCGCTTGTTATAACCAATTGGACTACACCAAGCAGTTCATTGCTAGTTTAGATCGCGATGAGGTCGATTTTTCTCGCATCGTCGCGGTAGATAACGGCTCGACCGACGGTACGCGTGAGTGGTTGGGGCAACAAGGCTTTGGTGCTGTCATTTTGAATGAGCGTAACTTGGGCTGTGGTGCCGCGTGGAACCAGGGCGCATTGGCCATTCAGTCCAAATGGACAGTCGTGATGAACAACGATGTGATTTGTGCCAAAGACTGGCTGAGAAATTTACTTGAGTCGGCTGAGGAAAATCAGTTGCAAATTGCGAGTCCTGCTATGGTGGAAGGCGCCTTAGATTACGATTTCTCTGCTTGGGCTGAAAAAGCACAAGCTGTGATGAATGGCTATGTACGCCATGGCTTACCTCACGCGGTTTGTATGGCGGTACGCGATGATGTTTGGAGTGAAATAGGTTACTTTATGCCTGTCCCTAAACTGCTGGGGTATGAAGACATGCTCTTTTTTCAGCGTGCCAATGAGGCCGATTTGGAGATGGGTACATGTGCATCATCATGGTTGCACCACTATGGCCAGATTACTCAGAAGGCGCTTCACTTGGAAAAAAAACTAAAGGCAAAAGAGGGGTTGGGTAACCGTAATTTGATGCGCTTATACATGGGGCAAGGTTTTTGGTCTAGAAAGGTAGCAAGGTATCAAAGAAGGGCTTTGTTAGTAAAGGTACGTGCGCACGAGTTAAGTGCCTATGACATGACTGTGCATGCACTTCACTGCAATGCAGGCAAAGACTGGGAGTGGGTATAACTCATGACATCAGTTCGTGCGTCTGTCATTTTGCTGACCTATAACCAAGAAGAGTTTGTTGCTGAGGCGCTCAATAGCTTTTTGGCTCAAGACTATCCTAATTTGGAAATTGTGATCTCAGACGACCACTCTAAAGATAAAACGTGGGAGATCATTAATGCTATTGTGAAGGCGTATGTAGGCGAAATAAAAATCATCTTGAATCGCAATGCTGAGAACATCGGCATTGGCGGTAACTACGCTAAGGCTTTTTCCCTAACGAGTGGCGATGTCGTATTTAGTGCGGCTGGGGATGACGTATCGTTATCCAATAGGTGCAGTGAAACAATCGCAGCGTGGCAATTGACGGGTATGAGGGCGGATTTGGTGGCAACAGATGCCTTTGATATGACGAATGATGGGCAAGCGGTTGGCGTTAAGGTGATTGACGCTTTGCAAAGCTGGGATGTATCACGGTGGTTTGTGGGGCGCCCTCATCACTTCGGCGCGAGCCATATGATGACGCGTCGATTGCTTGCATTGAATAGTTTGAACGTACAGCTCAATGCCGAAGATCAATGCTTGATGTTCCGAGCTTTACTCATGGGCGGAGCTTTAAGACTTGCCAAACCTTTAGTGATGCACCGACAAAATGGCGTGTCATACAAAGCAAAGCCGGCAACGTACGCATTGAAAAAAGATAAGTTAATTGAGGGTGCAAAAGCAGCATTGGTTGAGTCTCAGCAAATGCTGGCAGATGCAAATTGTTTGGATCGAGGCGTAGAAGTGGAGGCGTTACTGCAGCCAAGCATTGCAGTCAGTACCTTTGTGGTTGAAGTCTTGACAGCAACGACTATTGCTGATCAATGGGCAGCCGTTAAGCGAGCGAAAAAAGTGTCGTTTGGCAAGTTAGTTCGTTTCTTTGCGTATGCTGCTTTTCCACTCTTGTACATTCCAGGTATGTGGATCAAGTCTATAGTGAAGCAATAAAGAAATTTTTATGATCCATCCAACCGCAATAGTTTCATCTAAGGCCCAATTAGGGCGTAATGTGAGTGTGGGTCCATTCACAGTTATATACGATGACGTGATCATTGGTGATGAGACCTTAATCGACGGGCACTGTGAAATTGGTTATCCAACGGCATTGGCTCAAGGGATGCCGCTGACGTTGGGTAGTAAATCATTAATTCGATCACATAGCATTTTTTATCAAGGGTCGACTCTCGGTGATGGGCTAGTGACAGGCCACCGAGTGACTGTGCGTGAAAGAACACAAGCAGGCATCAATTTTCAAATCGGAACCTCGACGGAAATTCAAGGCGATACAACTATAGGAGATCATGTCAGATTTCAATCTAATATTTTCGTAGGAAAGAATACAAGAATTGGGAGTTTCGTTTGGGTACTTCCATACGTTGTATTGACCAACGACCCAACGCCTCCTAGCAATGTATTGTTAGGGTGTGTTATCAGAGATTACGCATCAATTTCTGCCGCTGTGACTGTATTACCTGGCGTCGTTATTGGGGAGCATGCGTTAGTTGCAGCTCAGGCCTGTGTTACAAAAGATGTTCCACCCCGGATGGTCGTGGCTGGTATTCCAGCAAAAGTTATTGGGCCTGCTAACGATATCAAGTTGCGCGATGGTTCAGGAAGAAGTGCCTATCCGTGGAATCGGCATTTCACGCGCGGATATTCAGAGTTAATCGTTCAAGAGTGGCAAAAAGAAAATGGCTATCAAAACACTTGATCAATGTCAGCTCATTGAGCTGCCGAAAATTTCTGATCCTCGTGGCAACTTAACGTTTGTTGAGGCAGATCGTCACATACCATTTGAGATCAAACGGGTGTACTACCTATACGATGTGCCGGGGGGGGCTGAACGTGGTGGGCATGCGCACAAGGGCTTGCATCAGTTGATCATAGCTATGTCCGGGTCGTTTGACATTCATTTAGATGATGGTCAAAACAAGAAAATGATTCGCCTAAATCGCAGCTACAACGGTTTGTATGTTTGCCCGATGATTTGGCGAGAGATGGATAACTTCTCATCGGGCGCTGTGTGTATGGTACTCGCCTCGAATTTTTATGATGAGTCCGATTACTACCGAGATTACAACGAATTTATGAAAGATGTGTATCCATGAGCACGGTAATTTCTGTTCCATTTTTAGATTTAACAGTTTTACATCAGCCAATTCGTAGTCAGCTTGATGCTGCATATCAGCGCGTGATGGATTCGGGGTGGTTTATTGCAGGGCCTGAGCTAGAAGCATTTGAGCTTGAGTTCGCGCAGTACTGCAATGTCGCCCACTGTGTTGGTGTGGGAAATGGTTTAGATGCCATTCATTTACTGTTGAGAGCCTATGGCATTGGGCCTGGGGACGAGGTGTTGGTTCCTTCCAATACATTTATTGCAACATGGTTGGCGGTTACTCAATGTGGTGCTACGCCTGTGCCAGTTGAGCCATTAGTTGCAACACATAACATTGACCCCGCATTAATCGATCCACACATCACATCACGAACACGTGCAATTATCCCTGTTCATTTATATGGGCAGCCTGCGGATATGGATCCAATCAATGCAATTGCTCAAAAGCATCAACTAGTTGTAATTGAAGACGTCGCCCAGGCTCAAGGCGCTTTGTATAAGGGGCGATGCGTAGGCTCTTTGGGGCATGCTGCTGCAACTAGTTTTTATCCCGGCAAGAATCTCGGTACGTTCGGAGATGGAGGGGGCATTTTAACCAATGACGCTAATATTGCAGAGAAAGTAAGACAGCTACGTAACTATGGCTCAGAAATTAAGTATCATCATCAACTTCAAGGCTATAACAGTCGTTTAGACGAGATGCAAGCGGCATTTTTGCGTGTTAAGTTGCGCGTGTTAGATGATTGGAATGCGAAGCGACGATTTATAGCAAATGTATACAGTGCGAAAATTAGCAATCAAAAAATCATTCTCCCCTTCACTCCAGATTATGCAAAACCTGTTTGGCATCTGTACGTAATCAGAACTGAAAAACGGGATCAGTTTAAAGATTTACTGCTGAGCGAAGGAGTTGACACAGTAATTCATTACCCTGTGCCGCCTCATTTACAAGAGTGCTACAAAACATTTAAGTCTGCTAATTTGCCCTTATCCGAAACACTAGCAAATAGTGTTTTGAGTTTGCCGATGTCCCCAGCGTTGTCAGCTGCGCAAGTAGACCGAGTGGTTCAGGTTGTTAATTCGCTCAGCTAGCGAAGCTTTGCTATCCAACTACTCAACCCCAGCAGCCCTAAGCCGCTCACCATTGCAAATGCAGTCATGTGCTGTACAGCATCAACGGGCTGCGCCAAACCCATCGGTACTAATAGCACCACAGCTTGCAGCGTGCCCAGCCCCATGCAAGCCCATGAGTAAATACTAGCTGCTTGCGTTTGAAAAGGCCTGTGGCTAAACGCCGCCGACAAGCAAGCGCAGCCTTGCCACAGCACCAGCGGCGCAATGTAGGGCCACACGCCGTGCCAGCGAGGGTCAAGCCAGCCTAGGTATAGCGCCATCGCGCAAGATAACCCTAAGCCAATGACGCAGGCGAATGCGCCTAGGCCCAGCCACCAAGGGCTGGTGTTGGTGTGGCCTTTGGCCAAGGCCACCTGTGCCCAGGCCATGTGCACCACGGCAGGCACAAAGCCCAGCACGCGCAAGAGGGCACTCATCCAACCCGTTTCTTCGGCGCCATACAAGCGTCGCCATACCACGATGATGGTGGTGGCCAGCAGGGCGTCTACCAGTGTGTGGGCTATGCGCAAGGTGGCGCCGCGCGGGTCTGATTGCTGGGTGTTTGAGGCTGCGGATGCCTCGGGCGTAGAGGCAACACAAGAGTCGCTGTTCGTCTGTGTATCGCTAGAGCGCAAAGCCGGCACCAGCCAAGCCGCACCCACGGCATAGCCCAGCAGGGCCGAGAGCACTAGGGTAGGTCCGCTCCAGCCGAGGGATGCGCCCAGCAGCGCCGCTGTGAGCGCGGTAGCTGCCGCCGTGACAGGCGGCAGCACACGCACCGCGGCTTGCTGCCACGCCGAGCCCACGCGCAGGGTGAGGCTTTGCGCCAACAGCCACCCCATTTGGCAAAACGCCAGCAGCAATGCCCACAGCAAGGCGGGCCACATGGACAGTTGGCTGAACCACACGGCCATTGCCGCCACAGGCAGTAGAGCCAACCCACGCCAAGCACTCGCACGCCACGCGTGCTGAGCGGCGATGTGTGCAGGTAAATGTTGGTTGGCTAGCATGCCCAATGGCGCTTGGGCTAAGGCGAGGGTCATCCAGAAAAAGCCGATTTGGCTGATGACAGAAAACTCGCCCACTTCTTGTGGCGTAAAGAGCTGCAGCATGAGCAGCGCAAACGCCACTTGCGTGGCAAATGCCACCATGCTGGACAAGGCCACGACGCGGCTGGTACTCATACGATGTGCAAGTGCTTCCAAATCGCCAATTTGCCAAGCAGCTTGGGCCAAGCGAGTTCGCGCACATCTGGCACCACATAGGGGTAGGCGTCGAGCGCTTCGCCAAAGCTGTGCTGCCAACTCGTTGAGTCGTCACGCAGCAAATGAAAGTTGCCTTGGTAGTGCGCGGCAAAGTAGCGCACCCACGCGTAGTCGTTGCTCACCACGGGTAGGCCTACAGCACAGTACTCCAAGAGCTTGGTGGAGGTTTGTTGGTTGTAGGGCGCGATGTTGCTGACCAAGTTCAAGCCGAAACGCGCGCGCCGCAGTTGGTGTGGCACGTCGGCATGTGGCACGCGACCTGTGCAGGTGACGCTGGTTTGCAGTTGTGCGCGTAATTCATTGGGTATGTCGCCCACCAGTAGCAACGTGCGGCCCGCGTCGTGGATGCTTTGGAGCACCGGCACAAAGGGCAGCAAGCGGTTCATCTCGCCTAAATAGACCAAGTCAAATTCGTTGGGGGGAATGCGTATGGGGGCCTCGTCTTCGTACGAGGGTTCGGGTAGCGCAGGCGCTGCTGCATCGAAGAAGGCTTGTGCCACGCCCATGTCCCGCAGGGCGTGCGGCACGCCATCGTCAAACCCCATGCGCTCGCGCACCCAGCCGTTTTGAAACAAACGGTAATCGGGCTTGGGTTGTGTCCAGTGTTTGATGAAGTCTTTCAGCCACGCTTTGGGCGGGGCTGAGGTCGAGGCGTATTCGTGGATGTGAAATGCGGTTTTGAGGCGACGTGCCTCAGCGCTGGGCACGCGCCCGCACATCCACCACACCACTTGTGCGTTGAGCGGCACCGTCTCGCCTGTGTCGTGCACCAAGGCTTGGTGGCCGTGTGAGGTGATGAAGTCAACATAGGCATCAATCTCGGGCAAGTAGGCGGGGCCACCGCGCACGAAGTGGATGCAGACGGTGGGCTTTAGCATGTGCGTAGCACCTCTTGCCAGTTGCCCACAAACCCATCGATGTGATGCCGCGCCACGATGCGTGCCATGTCGTCACGCACTTGTTGTTCAGGCAGGCTGAGGGTGGTCATCACGGCTTCGGCCAACGACACAGGGGCATCGCCACGGGCCAGCAGATAAGGGGCATCCAAGTCATACAACTCGCGCATGGCGGGGATAGGTAAAGACACGCAGGGCACGCCGCAGGCGAGCGACTCGAGTGCGGTCATGGGGCAGCCTTCGTAGCGCGAGGTGAGTAGCGTCATGTGCCACGGTGTGTATAGGCTCGCGCCGCTGGGGTGTTTGCCCAAAAAGTGCACGCGGCCTTGGTGCATCAAGTCCATGCCGTCATGGATCATCTTGCGGTGCATGGGGCCTTCGCCCACGATGCCGAGCTGCGCCTCGTCAGGCAAGTGGCGCAAGGTGTCGAGCAGCAAGTGCGGACGTTTCTCTGATGACAAGCGGCCCACATAGCCCAGCAGCAAAGGCGGCAGGCCTTCGCCGCCATGGCCTGCGTGCACATGAATGGTTTGGCCCTCAGGCATGGACGCAATGCCGTTGGGCACCACGGTGCAGCGTTGGCGTTGGCCCAGCGTGATGAAGCTCAGCAAAGAGTCTTGCGTGGTGCGCGAGACGCACACAAACTGGCTGACTTGTTTGTAGAGCAATCGCAGCCATAGTTTTTTCACAGCCGAGGTGCGGGCCTCGTGCAGCACATCCATCAGCGGGCCATGCACCCAACTGACCAGCGGTTTGCCGGTGATGGCTTTGAGCGCTGCGCCGCAATAGGTGGGGCCAAAGTTGTGGGTGGCAACGATCACATCGTGTTGCTTGGCCGCGTCCACCAACGTGGCCCATTGGGTTTGCTGCCAAGGCAGTGCGGTGACTTGCCAACCTTGTGCGCGCAGGGCGTTGGCCAAGGTGCGCGTCATGGTGTGCACGCCACCCCATGACGGCTCTTCCAATAGCAAAACGCGGCGTGTGTGCATCGGCTTAACGCGCACCAAAACCCGTGCAGACGGTCTTCACCGTTTTGGCTGCAATCAACAAATCGAGTGCGAGTGAGTAGTGCGCCACGTAATACAAGTCGTAGCTGAGTTTGATGCGCGTGGTGTCGGCGCTGTCGGCGTAGCCTTGTTGTACCTGCGCCCAGCCTGTGAGGCCAGGGCGGACCAAGTGGCGGTAGGGGTAGCTGGGAATGGTGGCCGCGAAGTCGCGCACAAATGCAGTTTGCTCAGGGCGTGGGCCAATGAGGCTCATGTGGCCCATCAGCACATTGAAGAGCTGCGGCAGTTCGTCTAAGCGGGTGCGACGCAGCACGCGGCCCACGCGGGTGATGCGTGGGTCTTCGGCTTGTGCAAAGTCTACGCCTGGCGCTTGCAAGCCGTGCACCATGCTGCGGAATTTCCACAGCGTGAACACTTGGCCATCGCGGCCCACGCGGGGTTGCGAATACAAGGCGGGGCCTTTGGAGTCAAAACGCACAGCCAGTGCCACCCCAGCGGCGAGGGGGAGCCACAGCGGCGCGAGTAAGACCACAGCCGTTACATCGAGCAAACGCTTGGCGCGGTCGTAGCTGGGGTCGTTGTCGATTTCCCACAGCGTGTCGCTGGCGGTGGGCAGCATCTTGCGGCCACTGGTGAGTTCGGCCACGGCCTCCACGCTGTACAGGCGCAGATGTTGCATCTTCAGTTCACCTAACAAACGTGTGCGCTCGTCGGTGTGGCGCACATGGCGGTCGAGCACCACGCCGTCACAGGCAGGCAAAGGTTTATCGCTGTTGGGGTTCCACGCAATGAGCTGCACCGCCTGTGGGTCGAGGGTGTTGGGCTTGAGGCATGCAGCAAGTTGCGCCGGCACGGTGGTGTCGATGTGCACCAAGCGCAAGGCGCGGTGCTTGACGTGGCGGCGATAGCCCCACCACAGCCACAGCGTAGTGGCTACGTAGGCCCACACCACGGCAGCGCGAGAGTAGGGTTGTTGCAACAGTGCAAAGCCCAAAGGCGTGAATACAAAGGGCGCCGTGGTAGACACCCACAACACGCCACTGCGCTCGGCCACGGGCAAGTTGGATGCGCGCATGAGCAAGTGGGTGGCGACGGCGTAGGGCAAGATGCACCACCACAGGGTTTCGCCAAATTGGTAGGTCATGAGCCCTGCGTCTTCGAGCAGTTGCGCGGTCATGAAGCTTGGGATCAACATCCACACGCCCCACAAGGCCCAGCGCTGCAGGGCATCGCGGCGGCGCACAGAGGCCGACACAAGGCCGTGGCTGGTGGCCAGGGTGTTGTTGGCCTGTGTACTCGCAGGAGTAGGGGACGTCGTTTGCGTTTCTTGCATGCACTGGTGGTAGACCTGCAACACGCGTTCAGCCATGGTCTCTACAGCGAAGCTCTCTTCAAAACGTTGCTGTGCAGACTTACCCAAGCGTTTGCGCATGTGCGGGTCGCGCACAAGCTGCAACAGTTTTTCGGCTACAGCGTCTGCTGTGTTGTGTGTCAACACACCGTCTTGGTAGGTGCTGATTTGTTCGCGAATGCCGGGTAAGTTGCTGGCCAAGATACACAAGCCCGCACGCATGGCTTCGAGCACGGTGATGGGCATGCCTTCGTGGTCAGACAAGAGCACAAACACCTCGTGCTGGCTGAGCAGTTCGCTGACGTTGCTCACGTCACCTGCCCAACTCACGCGTTTGAGGTTGAGTTCTCGGGTCTGTGCTTGTAGTGCGGTGGTGAGTGGGCCGTCTCCAACCAGCGTCACAGGCAGCTCGTAGCCTAAGGTGTTGCGCACTTTGCCCAAGGCTTGCAAGAGCAGGTCGTGACGCTTGGGCGCTTTGGTGCGAGCCACCATGACGAGGCGTGGCGTGGCCGACGATGGTGCTGACGTACTTTGTGGGGCTGTGTCGTGATTGGCCTCATCGCCCTCTGCCGGCGTCGATTCAGTTGGCGGCAAATGTGCAATGCCATTGGGAATCACGTGGATGCGTTCGGGCGCCATGGCCAGGTGAAAGGCCAACTCGCGTTCGTACTTAGACACGCAAATCATGTGCGCGGTCCAACGTGCCATGGTGTGTTCGGCCAACGCGGCCGCTGTGCGTCGCACCATGGGTACTTCGGGCTTGAAGCCAAAGCCATGTACGGTGTAAATGGCTGGCACGTGTGCGCGATGCGCTGCCACGCGTGACACCAAACCGCCAATGGCACTGTGGCCGTGCACGAGGTCGGGTTGGTGTGTGTGGATGAGTTCGGTCAGCTGCTTGACCGCCGGCCACAGCTTGAGCGGGTTGAGCGACTCCACCATGTCAGGCATGGGGCATACGCTGATACCGAGTGCCGTGAGTTCGCGACCCAATATGGATTCTTCGACAGGCCCGCCAATGACGACGGTGAATTGCACCCGCCCTTGCAAGGCTTGACACAAGTCGCGCACATGCGACTGTGCGCCACCGGTTTCACCGCGGGTGATGACGATCATCACATGCGGTACTTGAGCGGCAACTTGCATGGCTTGCAAATCCAGCTTCGCCCATGGGCTGTTTCGGCGGCGTTGCGGTTCAACCAAGCCTGCCAAGTGCAATGTGGTTTCGACGTGTACGCCTTGGTCGACGGCGGGTTCAGCTGGGGCGTCGGTTACGTCTTTTTTGGGCTCTGCCGCCTTGCGTTTGGCACGTGGCTTTTTCGGTGCCGCAGGTGGCGGTACAAATGCGGGCGGGAAGTCGTCAAACAGGGACAGTGTGCCGTCGTCTTGGTTTTTCATAGGGGGGTGTCAAAACCTTGTGGGTTCATGGACTGCCAGCGCCATGCATCGGCGCACATGCGCGCGAGGTCAAACTGGGTTTCCCAGTTCAACAAGGCTTTGGCCTGTCGTGGGTCGGCCAAGCACTGGGCTACATCGCCAGGACGGCGCGGCACCACTTTGTGGGGAATGGGGACACCGTTGACGCGTGCAAAGGTGTCGACCATGTCTTGCACGCTCACGCCACGGCCTGTGCCGAGGTTGACGGTTAACAGCTTGGGCTCGTTCAAAGCGCGGAGCGCGGCCAAGTGGCCTGCAGCCAAGTCGCTCACGTGCAGGTAGTCTCGCACACCGGTGCCGTCGGGCGTGTCGGAGTCGTTACCAAAAATTTGCAAGTACGCGCGTTGCCCCAAGGCCACTTGCGTGATGTAGGGCATGAGGTTGTTGGGGATGCCATTGGGCGCTTCCCCCAGCAAGCCGCTTGCATGGGCGCCCACGGGGTTGAAGTAACGCAATATGGCAATGCGCCAGCGCGGGTCTGCTGCGTGCAGTTCACGCAGCGCGTCTTCGCACATGAGCTTGGTGCGGCCATAGGGATTGGTGGCGGTGAGTGCAGCGGTTTCAGGAATTGGCACAGTCACGGGGTCGCCGTACACGGTGGCCGAGGAACTGAACACGATACGCCGCACATTGGCCCGGTCCATGGCGTGCAGCAAGTTGAGGGTGCCGCTGACGTTGTTGTCTAAGTAGCGCAGGGGCTGGGCGACCGATTCACCCACGGCTTTGAGGCCCGCAAAGTGAATGACGCCGCCAAAGTTGTAGCGGGCAAACAGAGCATCAAGCGCGGCGGAGTCACGAATATCGGCCTGCACAAATTCAATGGGGCTGGCGTTCAAGCGGGCCAAGCGGTCCAGAACTTTGGTGCTTGAATTGCACAAATTGTCCAAAATGACGACAGGTTGGTCAGCCTCTGCGAGGGTGACGACGGTGTGCGAGCCAATGAAGCCCGTGCCGCCTGTGATCAAAATGGGTGGTGTCATGCCGAGAAAATTTAGAGGTTTTGGCGATTATCCCCTGCGAATATGCGGTCTGCGTCCTAAAATAATTGCAGCTTGCCAGTGCGCACAGTTAGTGCTCTGGTGAGTGATTTCTATCTTCTTACCTTTTTAGTACTTTCATGAAACGCACACATTCCTCACATGCTGCCGCACACGCTGGCGCTGAATCTTGCATTGCCCTCATTGACGCTCGCTTTTTGGCATGGTTGCAAGGCCAAACCGATACCGCACAAGACCATGTGCGCCCACAGTTGCATGCCTTGTTGAGCAACGCTTTGGGACATAACGGCCTTGATCTGAATTTGCGTCGCATTTATTGGTACACCGACACCCCCGACGATCAAGCCATTGGTGCGCAAATCACCCGTGCCGTGTTGCCCCACAGCCAAGACGGCGGCTTGTCGATGCTGCGCACCTTGGGTGCCGACCTCAAGCGTTTGGCCGAGCGCGGTGCGTGCGACCACATCTTGGTGGGCAGCGATGACGAGCGTTTGATCAGCCTGATCGACGAAGCTCAGTTGCATGGCGTGTCGGTGCACCTGTTGGCTGACGAAGCTTCGCGCCATATGACGCAACTCAACCGTGAAGACCCAGGTTGGGCGCGCTTGTTGTCGCAAGCGGACCAGCGTGTGGTGTTGGGCGCGCAAGCCTTGCGCGAGGGCGGGGCACGCCACGCCAGCTCGGTGCACGCTGCCCCTGCGGTTGACCCCGAGCAACTGCGCGAGCAACTCAATACCGTCATCACTGCTTGGTGGGACGAAGAGCCCGAAGACCTGCGCGAAGACTTGCGCGAAGAGCTGCAAAACACACGCGGTATTCCGCAAGAGGTAGATCGCCAGTTGTTGCTCGGGGTGCGTCGTGTGTTGGAGCGTGCCTTGAGCTTTCAAGAGAAAAAGCTCTTGCGCGTGATGGTGCGCGAGCGCGTGTTGGGCCCACAAGCCGCACAGCCCGCACCTGCTGTTGACCACGCGGAATAAGTCCAGAACCAAAACCCACGGAGTGTGAACATCATGAGCGATTTTTCTCCCGCCGACATCTTGGCTCAAGCCTTGCCCTACATCCGCAAGTTTCACGGCAAGACCTTGGTCATCAAATACGGCGGCAACGCCATGACCGACCCTGCGCTGCAAAAAGCATTTGCCGAAGACGTGGTGTTGCTCAAGCTCGTGGGCATGAACCCCGTGGTGGTCCACGGTGGAGGCCCGCAAATTGAGGGCTTGTTGCAACGCTTGGGCAAAAAGGGCGAGTTCATTGAAGGCATGCGCGTGACCGACGCCGAAACCATGGAAGTGGTGGAGTGGGTGTTGGGCGGCGAAGTGCAGCAAGACATCGTGGGCCTCATCAACCAAGCGGGCGGCAAAGCTGTTGGTTTGACGGGCCGCGACGGCGCCATGATTCGTGCCAAGAAGCGGACCGTGCACGACAGCAAAGACCCCAGCAAAACCTACGACGTGGGCCAAGTGGGCGATATCGTCAGCATCGACCCCAGCGTGGTCAAAGCTTTGCAAGCCGATGCCTTCATCCCCGTGGTGAGCCCGATTGGTTTTGGCGAGAGCAACGAGAGCTACAACATCAACGCCGACGTGGTGGCTGCCAAGTTGGCCACGGTGCTGAGCGCCGAAAAA
>JACCDV010641654.1_pt1 | contig 56032 bp, 55 predicted proteins | sample 7446131 | NCBI WGS metagenome assembly JACCDV01 (sample SAMN15323448, study PRJNA562643) | freshwater metagenome | isolation source: river surface water | place: USA:Blue River Watershed | collected 2017-08-17
GGTTCTAGAGCAACTAAACAAGCTAAAAAATTCTCAGACTTAGATATTTGTTACAAAGGGAAAATCCCTCGTGATCTTGTACTAAAAATCAAAAGTGATTTCTACGAATCTAATCTACCCTATAAAGTAGATTTAGTTGCTTACAGTAAGCTTCCAAAAAGCTTTTTAAATGACGTAGATCAAACTATGCAAGAAATTAAAGCATAAACATCCTAGCAAAAGGATTGAACCTACTCATATTTTCAGCAAAAAGTACCATACCCTGAAAACGTTTAGTAAAGCTAACTGCATCAATACGTTTAAACACCTGATCCTTTATATAGCTTTCTGTCGCTAATCTAACTATCTGATTACGATTCGCAAACGCTTCATCACTATCTTCATAGAGCTCATGATAGACACCATCAATCATCACTGGATCCAAATGACGAGCACTTAAGTATTGATCCGCCCAATCTGCAAACTCTCTAATAGAATGAATAATCTTAGATCTGATCAACGGCAGCTTCTGACGCGAACTACGTAAGTTCATCACACCAAGAAAAGCTTCACGAACTATTTGCCGGTCTTCAAGCGTTTGAAACAAATAGCTTCGCACTAACTCACTATAATTCTTATAAGCAGTAGCTGCTTGTCTCAACCTCCGTAAAGCATCCACATTCGCTCTAACTTTTATAAAGTCATATGCAGCAATAGGCAAGAAGAAATACAAGAGTAATCGAGGAAAAGGTCCATGCACTTCTTGCATAAGCACTTGTGTAAACCTAGTATCCCTAGGTTCCAGTTCTGATACGCTTTTCACAAGCTCATCTATCACATCAGCCTCAGCCTGACTCTCCTCAAAAATTTCTCTCACTAACTCTGCGTTACGTTGACTTTGCTCGCGCTCAGCATCCCGATCATAAGCGAGTGTATCTTCAAGCAATTTTTTTAGAAAAGCGGTCTTCGCTTTTAATTTCGGAGATTTGCGCCGCATTCTATTTCTTTGCACTGCTGGCAAGATAGTGAAATCATCACTCCAAGCAATAGCTTGTCCCAACAAATCAAAAACCGGCCAAGTATAGCCGGTCTTTGATTTAGTCTTAGTTTTAATACGTGACGTTTTATCCGAAGCATTATCGAGCAAGCTCTTGCCTGCCTTCATTTCATTATTCATTTGTTCCTCTCCCGATTGAGCTTATCGAACAGCTCTGAATCTTTTTACTAGCAGCGTCTTTGCTACTAACCTTAATTTATAATATAGCACAATTGAGAATAATTCTCAATAAATTCTATCTCATTTTTAATAACCTTGATTTCAGTGTTTAATAGTAATTAGTGGACTACCAATGTACAGCCATTGTTCTTAAAAGTTTCAAGCTCAATGAAGCCGATAAAATTCTGCATCTTTATAGTAAAGAACACGGACCACTGCAATGTATCGCCAAGGGTGCCTATCGCGTGAATAGTAAATTCAGCTCCAAAGCGCAAGTACTTAATTGCCTGGATCTATTAGTTGCAAGCGGCAGAAATTTGGACATAGTAAAAGAAGCACGTTTAGTAAAAAGCTTCCCTAATATTAATTCCAATTACGAAGCATTAACCCTTGCTTGTTTTATGCTTGAAATCCTTGCGCACATTGCGATTCAGGATGAACACTATGAGGAGCTTTTTGATCTAGTAAATGGTTACTTAACAGAAATAAACAATAGTTGTTCAACCCCCGACAACACCAAATTATTCTTCATCACCTGCAAGTCCTTATGGGAATTGATTTGTATGCTCGGTTACAAACCAGATCTAGATACTTGTAGCCTCACTAACGCCAAACGTAATAGCAATGAGATCCCACAATATTTTGACCTAGAGAACGGTTGTGTTACTAGCACTCGAGCTTACAAACAAATGCTTAGTACAAACCCTTACCAGGACAGCATTAGAGAACTTAAGCCTGGGGTGTTCAACACTCTTTTACACCTAGATCAAAAGCTAAATGCTGATCAGGCGACACTGAATATAGAACAAACCCTCAAGTTTCTGCATAAACACATAGAATATAGGCTACATAAGGATTTCAAGTCTTGGAAGCTGATTGAGCCACTACTAGAACAGCAGCTAATGCTTGCAGCCTAGTACCCCTACACTAAACAACCTATCTTAGACTAAATACAAACCTTCACTGATTTTTAGCAAAGCCTTTCAGGGACTAAGTTAGAACATGAGAATAATAGTAGGAGTCTGTTTAATCCTAATACTCAGCTCGTTTGTAGGAGCTAAAGCGTTAAGTTTAATCTATAAAGCACCAGAACCAGCTAAAGCTACTGCCATACATTTCGATGCTATCGCTGAACTAGACTCTGGTAAATCCAATATCACTAAACTTATGTCAGAGATAGAAGAAGAAATAAAAACTCTTGATCAAGAATTGGAATCTATCAATCACAATATGGTTGCGATCAACAGCAATATAGCAGCGGCGCAGGATAAAACAGATCACGCACTAGAAGAAGTAATCGCCGAAGTAGCCAAAGCAGATCAAACTACTCTTGATAAATATGCATCAGGAGATGTTGATATAGCCGTTACCGAATATAAGGACAACGTTCCTTACCAGAAAGATATATTCAAGCACTCAAAAGAACTCTACGAGCAAGCGCCAGACACAGAAACAGAAGTGCTATCGCTATAGACTACCCTCCGGCTTATTATTGCTTAGGTTTAAATTCAACCAATCGACTTCCCTTTAACTGAGATCCAGGGAGTTCATAGACAAATTTAACTTGTTTAGGGACATCAAAGCGTCCATCTATCGTAATAGCACCATTACGATATTGAACACTTGTACCATTAATATCAAAACTAGCTCTAAACGCAGAACCCCTATTAGCATTAGGCTCGAATGTAGTTTCTTTACCATTTTGCGCTGTTACAACAACTTGCTTAAAACGCAAATCAGGATGAGACGGAATACCAATAGCTAAAGCCTTCTGAGAGAAGCCTATTCGATTATCTGACAATCCTGGCTTGCCATTATCCACTTCAGGTCCACTTACATAAACTGTCAAATCTTTTTCATCAAGAACTGTTCTTCTAAATGAAGGCTCTGCTGCTTTCGGATATTTCATTTCAGTTGAATCTGAGAATCCAACTACCTTAATAACATGCTCACTAGAAGCACCTTTAAGAACTACGGTTCCATCTTTAGTAATATGGAAGGCTTGGTCTCTAGTTCCTAACTCAGATCCCCTTTGCCAAGAGCTAACAAGCCCCCCATACTCAATATCTAATTTCTTAATTGCAGGTGGTAATTGCAGTTCACTAACTCTATTCTCAGAATTTACATTAAACCAAGTCTTAGATCTATCTTCAAGCAACTTTATGGCTTCATCTTTATCTGCTTTAGAGATAGTCCGTGCTTCACTATTAGTATTATCAGATACTTTCTGAAAGGCTGGATAAGCGCTAGCTAACATTGAAAAATTTACAGACATATATACCCCGTACAACAAGGTACATAATGTAGTTTATCTTCTAGTTAAGAAGCAAATTTGAAGCGTACTATCAATACCTTAATGGCAATGTAGATAGTGATCTAATTCCCACTTAGAAACATGTGCTCTATAATCTTGATACTCTTTGTACTTAGTTTGAATATAGTGCTTATAGATGTGTTCGCCAAGAGCTTCACGTACTAGCGATGATTTCTCCATATTTTTTAGAGCTTCATCTAAGTCACCAGGAAGAGCATGAATATCTCTTTCATCCATAGTGTGCATTTCTAAGTGATATATATTTTCATTTACTTCCGCAGGCGGTTGTAGATTATTCTTAATACCATCTAGTCCGGCTTGGAGTAATACTGCAAATGCCAAGTATGGATTCGTTGCTGGATCCGGACATCTCAATTCCACTCTAGTACCAGATCCTCTAGAAGCTGGAATTCTAATTAAAGCAGAGCGGTTTAGCTGAGACCAAGCAATATATACCGGTGCTTCATAGCCTGGAACCAATCGCTTATAACTATTCACAAGAGGGTTAGTTACAGCACTGAAATCTTTAACATGCGTCAATATACCAGCAATGAAATTTCTCATAAGATCAGAAATACCATCGGCTTTATTTGCATCATAGAAAAGATTCTTGCCATCTGGACTGCTCAATGACATATTACAGTGCATACCACTACCATTCACTCCTTGTAATGGCTTAGGCATGAAAGTCGCATAGAGACCGTAATCGTTAGCAACAGTCTTAGATGCCCATTTAAGAGTTATAACGTTATCAGCAGTGATTAATGCATCATCATACTTAAAGTCAATCTCGTGCTGCGCTGGAGCAACTTCGTGATGCGATGCTTCAATTTCGAAACCTAACTCTTCAAGAGTCATAATGATAGATCTACGTACATCAGCCCCTAAATCAGTCGGCTCTACATCGTAGTAACCACCTTTGTCGCTGAGCTTAGTACTTGGAAATCCTTCATCATCCACATCAAACAAGAAAAACTCACACTCAGGTCCCACATTAAATTTATAACCTTGCTTCTCAGCGTCTCTAAGAACACGCTTCAGGTTATTTCTTGGACAGCCATCAAACGGCGTGCCATCTGGGTTGTGGATGTCGCAAATAATTCTCGCAACAGCGCCATCGCGTGGTCTCCAAGGTAGCACTCTAAAAGTACTGATGTCAGGAGCGAAGAACATATCAGAAGTTTCAATAGTTCTGAAACCTCGTATTGATGAACCATCCAACATCACTTTATTGTCTAAAGCTTTCTCTAATTGTCCAATCGGCACAGAAAGGTTTTTCACCAAACCGTGAATATCACAGAATTGCAAACGTATGAACTTAACATCGTTTGCGTTACATAGCTTAATTACATCTTCTCTAGTTTTAATTTGCTTCATAATGCGATTAATCATATAGCAAATTGTTAAAGATTTCCAACATATAAGTTAACTTAAGCGAAGGAGTACCCGTAATATGTCTACGGGTATCGTTAATCAACAAATACGACGCACGGCAAGATAAGATCAACTCTTTGGAACTTTAGCGCAGTTCTTACCCTTATGTTTCCCTTTCTTACCAGAACACTTATTATTCTCAACAATACTCGCACCACCACCTTCATTCGCAGTATCATCGTTAACATAGGAATAAGAATAATTTTGTTCTACTGTCTTTGTTGCAATCAACTGCAAATCATGGTCGTAGGATTTATAAGTACGGCGGTCCTTATACACCTTGGTCTCCGAGCCATCTTCAGTAGTAATAGTAGTTTCTGTCGGCAAATCATATTCGTAAGTAGTAACTACAATGCCGTCAACATTTGCATAAGCAGAAGGATATACACTGTCCAAAGTAACTTGATTACCAGCAACCAAGCCCGGAAAACTATATTGCTTCAAAACGCTTGTCCCTTCATCATAGTTAAGGTCTTCAAGTAAATAAGCTTTGCCATCAACCACTGCCATATCATAATTGGAAATATATTCAGCAGCAGATACAGAATTAGCTAAGACTAAAGTTAGCACTAAAGCAGAATTAAATATGTTTTTCATACTAATATTTTACCACGATACAAATATGCAAAACCAGAAGTGGTCGAACCAGAAGTGGTCGTACTTCGACATTCGACAAGATCTTGATAACCCAATACAATAATCAATACTTGATACGGCTTATTTTAAAATTGTCGAATGTCGAAGTACGACCACTTATCCTTCTTTGCTTAGTTGGGATTTTTTCTGCTGCACACGCTATTAACTTTAAAGAAACTAATTTGGAAAACGGTCAGGCATTGAATCCTATCAAGCTCAGCTCCATCATCGATGCTAGTGAACTGCATGGGGATATGACTGTAACCCAATTATGGATACCAGGAGTAGCAGGTAGTACTAGTTCTAATTACACAGGTTTATTAGATTACAGATTAGAACATCACTTAAGCCTATACAACACTGGTAAACAGCAAGGCAATCTAGTCACTAGAATTGCTGGAGTAGGTTTCATAGATGAAAGAATCAATACTTTTATGGATGATCCTATTATCGAATTACCAGAACTTTTCTATCAAAACCGCTCTAAGATTGGCAAGAACAATGTAGATTTTGTTTTTGGTAAATTTGCTAATAGACGATTCTACGGTAAGGATGAAATATATAATGATCCCTACGACATAGGCGAGATGCGTTTCATTGGTGCTCAAGTAAACACTTTGAATATTTTTAGTGGCATTAATGAAGCAAGAGATATTGATCTAGCGAATGTTAACAATACACGCCTCATTACCAGCGGTTCTTATGGGTTTCATACAGCTATTAAAAACCAAGATATGAGTGGTGGATTGTTTAAGCGTTGGGGTTATGAGCAAGCTTTTGCTGTAGCTAGACTAGATGACTTCTCGGGTAATTTTTATGGCATTAGTGAGATCAACAAAGATTGGGGGAAGAGAGTTCCTTCTAGAGCAATGCTTGGCTTAGTCTATGCTAATGATGCGGTGTTCAGGTTACCGAACAACAACGACAATAATAATCTTTTACTTTATTCTGGTTACTTTAGTCGCCCTTGGAAAAAACTTAGTTACCACCTGCGCTACGGAGTACTGTTTAAAGAAACCCAGGGACAAGATAGCCCACTAGAAGAGTATCGTATCGGTCTCAATTACAAACTAACCGATAAAGATAGCATCACCACTTGGGTTGGCTTGTTTGATGGCGATAGTAGTTTTTCTGAGAATAATCATCTAATCAACTGGGTCACTGTTTACAAACATATGATCAACGATCATTTATCAATGACAGCAGCAATGGCACAGCGTTTCGGTCAATTCAATCCCACAGCCACTAACTTAGATGACAACAATATGACCCTCTTCTTGCATATGCAGACAGTGTTCTAAAGCCCTAAAACCAGCCCACAAGGGCACTAGAAGCGCTCACTAAGAAAGGTATATAAATCAAAGCAAACAAAGTACTCAGCAAGACTGTTATAGATACAGTATCAGTATCCATCTTCAATTCAGTAGCGATAGTAATAGTATTAGCACCAATAGGCACTATCGATAAAATAAATAAAACTTGCAAAACAACATCATCATAAATCTGCATGAAACATTTATTAAAAACTATAAAAGCTATGCTCAACATTGGATAGCAAATGAATTTGGCTAAAAAACCTAAACTAATAAATTGAAAATCCAATTTGAGTGTTCGCACTTTTGCCAAACCCAAACCTATCATCAACATTCCAAGTAAAGTATAAGCGCCAACAAATTTATCCATCGCAGTATTCAGGCTTTGGATAGCAGGATCAAAGCAACAGAGTTCAGGATAACGCTTGTAAGCTAAGTTACAGATCACCGCAAGCAAACTAGTATAAATTGCAGGCAAACGCAAAGTCTTAAACAAAGCTTCTTTAAAACTATGCTTACCACTTGCCGCCACCAAAAAACCTACAGAACTCTCATGGATAGCCAATCCGAGCATAAGCAAAACTGCAACCCCCAAAATACTTTCATCAAACAATAAAAACAATAACGGCAGACCAAAGTAACCAACATTCGCCAAACCCGCGCAAAGAGACAAGAGTCCGGCTTTCTCTCTGTCATTAAAAAGTTTCTTTCCTAAATTAAAAAACAGTATCGCCAAACTGGCGCTAGCTAAAAAGAAAAACACAGGATAACTTAAAGTCACCCAAGTTATTTCAGTCTCAACAATACCTTTGAAACTAACTACTGGAACCACGATGTAAAGTAACAGAGGCGCAATACTCTCGCGCTCAACATTCAACCATTTACCGGCAATAAAGCCAAGCAGAATAATAAAGTACAAAGGAACCAGTTTAAGAATTAATGCTTGAAATACTTCCATATATTTTTCTATAACCTCATCGACAAACCAGTATTCATAGTGAAATCTGCAGTAGCCTCATTTAACCCCATAAAAAATGTCAAATCAAAAACAAGGTCATCATTGATTATATAATTCATTCCCGTATCCACACCCAAACGCGATGGAGCAGAGCCAGTAAATGATTCTACACCAAAAATTTGTACAAAAGGGATAAAACCGCTGAGTCGTTTTATGGGTGAGACTTACAACCCAAGGAAAAGAAACAGCATTATACTCACCTTGAATATTTTTTATTCTAGTAAAATCTGGACCGAAGCTCAAAAGCAAATCTACCTTCTTAGTTAAACTTTGTTCAAGTATAAATTTATTGAAATAATCAAACCTTCTCTCAGTACCATCTCCAGTATTAGCCGTGGGGATAGTGAAATTACTAACCATATTTAATCGTGGATGAAATTGTTTATTATGATTGTGATATAGGGCTGTCTTTGTACCAATAGTCATATTCTGATAACTCAAATCATCATTCTGCAGTAGCAGACCAGAGCCTGAAAGCCGCAATTCAAAACGATCCTGGACTAGACCCCAACGAAATAAAGCTGGAGCTAATGCAAATGAATGTTGTTCAGGACTAAAATTTTGATCATACCCAACAAATCCTAATTCCAAATGTAAAGCACCTTCATCAACGATTCCAATAGAATCAGTAGCTCCTCCGCGTTCATAAACTATGGGTTTAGCAAATGTAATCTGCTGCGATGAAAGAAATGAAAAAATAAGCAAAAGCATTTTCATGCATTGCATTTAATTAAAGCATTGAAATTATAGAGACGCTATAATTTGCTATAAGACTCATACAAGTCTAAGCCCTGGTAGCTCAGTTGGATAGAGCGAGGCACTCCTAACGCCTAGGTCAGAGGTTCAATTCCCCTCCAGGGTGCCATTTATTATGAGCGTAGGTCATTGTCCCTCACGTCAATCTAATTAAACTCTAGTTAAGACCTGAGAGTAATTTAATCCCCTCAATGGTTTTAGAATAGATCTTAAGTTTGCGATAGCTTTAAAAAGGGCATAAATAAGAGATGAAGTGTTTCGGTTGGGGTTTAGCAAGTTTAGTATTTTTATTTCTATTAAGTTTTCAAGCAGTACAGGCAGTACCTACAGGTAACGGCTCAGAGTTTATTCCTGGTAATTTAGGCGTGGGATTCCCAACCCCTATTTATAGATTAATGGTTAACGGTTCAGTACTCATCAGAGACGGCTCTCAACAAGCAGGCTATATCCTTAGCTCGGACGCTAACGGTCTTGCAAGCTGGCAACCACCAAGCGTAGCCTCTAGCGAGTGGACTGACGGCGGCACATTTTTATACCCTGCTGATAGCAGCGGTGCAGAAAGCGTTGTAATCGGAGCGACAACAGTTGGAGCTGGTGACATAGTTTTAGGTGCAGATGGTTCTGCAATTTTTAATCAACAAGGTGCTAACGCTGATTTCACAGTAGAAAGCATTACTGATCCACATGCAATTTTTGTAGATGCAAGCTCAAACCAAATAGCGATGGGCACTGGAACTCCAGTATCTGGAGCAAAACTCACAGTTAACGGACGTATCGCAGCAACTGATTTCACTGGTAGATTACAAGATCCAACCATAAATGGAGTTATGCAATTTGGAGCTAACTCATTAATCAATGGCGCAGTTACTGTTCATGGAGTAATTTTCAGTGAAGGCTTAGATACTAACGGGCAAGTGGTTACAGCTGGCAGCTTCGTGGGATCAGGTCTAGGACTAACTAACATCAACGCAACTAATATTAGTAGCGGTACTTTGGATGCAGCTAGATTACCTGCAAGCTTCTCTGGAGCAGGCATTACCGGACTCAATGCTAGTAATATTGCAACTGGTACTTTAGATGCAGCAAGATTACCATCCAGCTTTACTGTAACTGGTGCTATTGGAGCTGGATCGCTCACAGGTACTATGATACTTTCAGCTTCACCAGCAACACCGGTAAGCAATAACTCCACATTAGCGGTAACGCACTCGCTGATGAGAATTCAAGGCAGTGGTGGACCAGCAACACTGAATGCAGCCACTCAAATTGCAGCTGGAACTGATGGTCAAGTACTCATTATTAGAGGACTGAGCAACACTAACAATGTGACGATAATCAGTGGTGGTGGTGTAACTTTAAACTCTAGCGTACCATTCATAATTGGCGACAAAGATACTCTGACTCTCGTTTACGATGCACTAATTAATAGTGGTGCAGGTGGCTGGGTCGAATTAAGCAGAATGGATTTCTAATTTTAACCAAGAGATAAGCTGATCATGTATAATATCTGGAATGAAAAAGCTCATCCCGTTTTGTTGTGCATTTCTTTTAGTTGCTTGCAACACTGAAGAGAAATTAAAAATAGTTCTAGATTCCTATAAAGGTTATAACCAAAGTTACGTAATGCAGAATTTTGGACAACCCAAAAGAATCTATGACAATGGTGGCGGCACTAAAGTCATAGAGTATCTATATACTGTAGAAAATTTTGACATAACGCCAAACAATGTAACCAAATCAACTTATGTAAACAGTAACAATGGAACTAATTCCAAGAATGTTAGTTTCGGCTACGGTTCAATGAGCGGGACTTACTCAAGCAGCGAATGTAAATTAAGTTTCACCACAGACTCTAGCAACCTAGTCAGAGACTGGCATTACAGCGGCAGCTTGTGTACAAATTATGCAAGCAAACAAAATTTAAATCATCAATATGTGGCAGATTTAGCAAGAACGACAGATAGAGATTATGGATTCAAATTAGACGATAACAGCAAAGGCATGAAAGTAAAAGAAATTTATGCTCAAAGCTCTGCTTACCAATTAGGTTTAAGACAGGGTGATCTAATTACTAAGATCAACGATCTAGATTTAGCTGGCGAGCCCGTAGCACTCGCTTACCATGAGCTAAACAGCAAAGAGCAAGCGAAGATTTATGTTTCAAGAAAAGCTGAAGAGTTTAATTTAGTAGTGAAGAAATCAAACATTCCTCGCTCTTATTCATTCAAAAAATCCACCAGAAAATTCCTAGGACTTAATAACTAATGTCCTCATACTACACCCTTAAAGACTATCTCACCAAGCGCTTTGGTGGAAGAGTGCAGCGCGTCACTCTTGAAGGCGGTTTCACTTGCCCAAACATAGATGGTACTAAGAGTGTCGGAGGTTGTACCTTCTGCACTGACGATGGTTCTTCTTCTGGTGCCCAAAACGGCGGCATGACTATCAAGCAACAGCTTGAAGATGGCATCCGCAAACAAGCTCAGAGATTTAAATGCGATAAGTTCATCGCTTACTTTCAATCTTTCACCAACACTTATGCCGATGTAGATTATTTACGTACACTCTACGATCAAGCCATAGATCACCCTCAAGTAGTTGTCTTAGCAATAGGCACAAGACCAGATTGTGTTCCAGAAGAGGTGATTGATTTATTAGAGGAGTATACTGCTCGTGGCATAGAAGCCTGGGTGGATATCGGTGTACAAAGCAGTCACAATGCTACTCTTGAGCGTATCAACCGTGCGCACAGCTTTGAAGATTTCCTGGATGCCGCAGAAAGACTTGCCCGCCGTAAGAATCCCTTACTTAGAATTTGCACTCATGTGATACTGGGCTTACCAGGTGAAACTCCTGAAATGATGTACCAAACCGCGGAAAGGCTCTCAGCAAGTCCTATTCATGACATAAAGATCCATCAACTCTGTGTGTTCAAAGGCACAGCCATGGAGATAGATTACATCAATGGTGAGTTACCAGTATTTAATACTATGGAAGAATATATTCCAGTAGTTGCAGAGTTTCTTTCTCGCCTGCGCCCTGACATAGCCATTCAACGAGTTATGGGTGAAGGTAAAGTAGGTGAGCTAGTCGCACCCGATTGGGCTGATACTCATAAACATCCAGCGAATAAGAACCTGTTCTTGAGTAAGTTAGAGGGGTGGTTAGAGAAACAAAAATCAAGTACCAGATACAACTAAAGACTCTTCAGATTTATCTGATGCTTGAAGCTCTGGCGAAGTAGAAGTCTCTGTCACCATTCTTGGTTCATCTATTTCTGATACAGGTCCAGCAACTATTTCTCTTATATTACGTAAGACTGTACTTAATCCTTCAGCTGTCAACGGAGCATGCACCTCATTAGTATCAATATTTGTAATACTGTGCTGACCGACAAATAAATCAACGGCTAATTTAGCGATCCTTTCTTTATTAGCGAATACCTGGTGACCATCATGTGACTGATAAGGTAACCCATCTTTATTTAGTGGTTGCTCTAGACTTAGTTGTGCAACCCTTGTTTTTCCATAATCAACATTAAATTGCACTAAATTATCTTGTGGCTCCTTCATCATGATACGTTCAAGAAATCTACTGACGAAAATTGGTTCAGAGGGACAAGTATTAGTAGCCCAAGCAATGATAGCCGCTCCAAAGTTTTTACGATTAGAACTTGAAAAACCAGACTCAATGTGTTCAGATCCTAAAAAATTCTTCCCTAGAGGTCTCGTAGCATTTAATACTTCTCTTAAATCAACTTCTGGTTCACTAGCCTGACGACGAAACACAAAAAGAGCATGAGGATCTTCTGATCTAGTACGCCTACTACTATCAGCAGATTGAGTCTTATCAGAGGGTTTCCAGTCATAGACTGTTACTTTACCTGTATACCTATTACTCACTCCACTACCGTATAAATCTCTATTTGCTCTCATTATTACTCCCTTGTAACGATCTTATCTACATTGAGACAAGATTAAATCTTAAGAAATCATATAGCAACTATGACGTTTTCGTCAAGTAAATTTAATATCTTTTTGATAATTAACCACTTAACTAGTAATACTCATCTGTTTGGACCAGCCCAAATTTTCTTGCGGCTGCTGATCTCTAACATACGATCAATAGTGGCTTTGGCAGGGATAAGAATTTCGTCAGGAATAATTATTTCCGTGAACTCTTGATCTATAGCATCATAGAGATTCTCAAGCGAATGATATTTCATATTAGGACAAAGTGGAAGCGGAAACACAGTCGCTATGTCCTTTTCAGGGAAGTCAGCCTGAATCCTAGCCACCAAGCCTTGTTCAGAGAGAATAATGAACTTGCGTCCAGCAGACTCTTCTACAAACTTATAAATCTCAGAAGTACTGCCCACGAAATCCGCTCTACGCCAGACTTCTGGGTCACACTCAGGATGAGCGATTATCACAGCTTCAGGATAAACCATACGCTGCTTGTCTACTTCAGCAGAAGTAATCTGCCAGTGCGTTGGACAGAAACCATCATAGATATGTAATTTCTTCTCAGGAAGTTTGTATTGCACCCACTCTCCCAAACCCTTATCAGGAACGAAAATCACCTCAGAACTATCAAGCGACTTCACTATATCAACAGCATTAGTAGAAGTACAACAAATGTCACTCTCAGCTTTTACAGCCGCTGAGCTGTTTACATAGCAAACTACTGGCGCACCTGCATGTTCTTTCTTAAAAGCTCTAAGGTCATCAACATTGATCATGTCCGCCATCGGGCATCCTGACTGGATATCAGGGAGTAATACTTTCTTCTCAGGGCTCAAAAGCTTAGCTGTCTCAGCCATAAAATGCACACCGCAAAATGCAATAATCTCTGCACCCGTCTCCTGGGCTTGTTTTGAGAGCATCAAGGAATCACCTACGAAATCCGCGACACGTTGCACTTCTAAACGTTGATAGATATGAGTTAATATAACCGCGTTCTTAGCCTTAGCTAATTCACGTACTTTGGCAAATAATTCAAGCTTTTCTGCCGTTCTGTCTATTACAGATTGTGCCATTGTTGTTGACATATCGAATATACGTAATTATACATGAAAATTAAGACTATGAATTAGGTTAATTGATTTGACATCTGGCATAAGCTGAGCAAAAAGCGAGTGTTGTCTCTCTTCTCGAAAGCTTGGAGTGAAGAGAGACCAGGAGCCCCGCGAAGCTTATTAGTCAAATCAATTAACCAAGTTCAAATATTAAGTAAATATATACTGAACAACAAATCTCAGACTAAATTGCTAGAATCTTTAGCCTGAACGGAGTTAAAACATGCCAGTACCTAAGAAAAATCATTCGCGTCAAAGACAACAAACCAGAAGAGCTAACTGGAAAGGTACAGCTGTACAACTAAGCGCTTGCTCTAATTGCGGCACTCAAAAGCTTCCTCACCACGTTTGTGATGCTTGTGGTTATTACAACGGCCGCCAAATAAAAGAAGTAGCTGCTACTAATTAATGAAATTTGTCGCGCAGAAAATTTTTTCCATTCTCATAACTTTATTCCTACTCATATCAGCTTCTTTCTTCATGCTGAGAGCTTTACCTGGTAGTCCTTTTGACCAAGAGCGTATTCTTGCTCCAGAAATCATTGCAAAGCTCGAACAGAAATATGGTCTGAACAAAACGCTAGCTGACCAGTATTTAAACTATATGCAAGGCTTAGTCACTCAAGGTGATTTAGGACCAAGCCTCAAATATCCTAACCGCGATGTTGCTGACATACTCAAAGATGCGCTACCAGTATCTTTGGAATTGGGTTTGCTTGCATTCTTTATTGCGCTAACTGCAGGCTTAAGCATTGGCATCATCGCTGCACTATATCCACAAAACACAATAGGCAAGATTGCTTCAGGCATCTCCAGTTTAGGCATGTCACTACCAAGCTTTGTGTTTGCAGGAATTTTAATTACAATATTTGGACTCAAATTAAATTGGCTACCAGTCGCATTATGGGAAGGACCTGAATATATAATTTTGCCGGCACTAACTTTAGCAACCGCACCAGCCGCTTACATCGCGCGCATCACTAGATCAGCGATGCTTGAGACTTTAGCGAAAGAACATATTCGTACCGCATTAGCTAAAGGTGTTGATCCTTTAACGATAATCCTCAAACACGCTCTGAGAAACAGTTTGCTGCCTATTATTACCGTACTAGGTCCAATAGTTGCAGTTATGGTTACCGGATCGTTTGTAGTTGAATATATTTATGCCTTACCTGGCATGGGTAAATATTTTGTTACGGCTTTAATCAATAGAGATTACTTCTTAGTATCAGGAGTGATACTGGTGTTCTCGGTAATTTTACTTATAACTAATAGTTCAGTGGACTTAGCCATCCATCAATTAGATCCACGATTAAAAAAAGCTTAGTCTAGTAGTCCGTCTCTTCGTTGACCACCAAATATAGTACTAGAACCTTGATCACCGATTCTTCTGCTAGCACCAAATACATCGGAAGAACCTAAATCACCAACTCTTCTACTTGCTCCATAGACACCGACAGAACCCAGTCCAGAACCGGATCTCAGACTAACTCCAGTAGAACCAGAGCTTCCCACTCTTCCATGCGATAGAATACCACCAGAGCCACTGGCATTACGCGTGTCATTCGAACGTGGAGTTACGGCTAGAGCATTTCTTAAACCTGAATTGATACTTTGGTTAGGAGTGACTGCTAAAGAATTTCTCAAACCACTACCTATACTTTGATTAGGGGTGACTGCTAATTGATTGCGTGTATCTTGTCTAAAAGGGCTGCTACCTAGAGCATTACGATTACCACTTCTACCAAACAAAGCCGCTCCACCAACATTACTTATACCTTGATTTCTATCATTTGTTAAACCTGCTCTCAAAGCTTGAATAGTATCAGCTGCAGAACTAACAGCATCTGCACTCGCTAAATTCTCACTAGTTGCCGAAGGCAAATTAGTCTCGCTTTGATCAACTATTGGCTGAACACCATCAATAGAATTAGACATTTTGAAGTCTCCTTGCATATAGCAAAACAGATTATGGTTAAGTCTAGGTTAATACTTAGTGAACTTCAGCACCAGCACCGTTCCAAAATAAAGTAACAATAACGCTCCCGCTAGAATAGTCATGGTAAAAGGGTCTGGAGTCGGAGTTATTACTGCCGAAACAGCAAAAGCACCTACTATCACATAACGCCAAACAGAAAGTAATTGACGACTATGAATGATATGAAAATAACTTAAAACCACAAGTATAATAGGCATCAGGAAAGTTATCCCACAAATACTAAGAATAGAGAGTTCTAAATTAATAAAGTGTTCTAATCCATAACGAGTTTCTACCGCTTCTTGCCCGAAACCCAAGAGGAAACTCAACAACGGAGGTAATACTAAGTAGTACGCAAAAATTACTCCTGACCAAAACAATAATGGTGAATAAAACAAAATTGGTCTAACAATACGTGCTTCCTCTGGTCTTAAACCCGGTGCTATAAATAGATTCAGCTCTCTTAACCAAACAGGCATAGAACCAATCACTCCAGTGAATACTGCTACTTTTAAACTACTACTGAAAAACTCTCCTGGTTTAAGTTGAAAAAAACTAGAGCCCGGAGGTGCAGCAGCTTCTAAAAAGCGGATCAAATCAGCAGAAAAATAAAAGGTTAGCAAAGTAGCAACAATAAAAGAACCAAAACTAATAAGAATTCTATTACGCAGTTCTGTAAAATGCTCACCAAGTTCTTGAGCAAGCGAACCAGATTGCTGCTGTGCTTTAGCCTCTAAATGCTGTTCACGATTGTATTTTGGCTCTGGCATCATCTCTTACGAGCATAGCGCACTGTCACTAAATTATCACCATAAAGCATAGTTACAGAACTATGATCAGAACTTAAACTCTCAGCTTCTTTAGCATCTATGTACATAAATACTTCACCACTCTCACTAGTTAGACTATAAGCATCACCAGACTTCTCAAGTTTCACAGCATAAGACTGACGAAAACCAATGTTAATACGCGAAGCAATCTCAACTCTGACAGTTTGTCCTTGCAGACGTTGCAAGAAACTATGAACTTCGGTTAAATCGTTATTGTTTAGCATGTATCAAACCATACTCTATACTATCAACAATCGCGTCCCAACTAGCTTTGATGATGTTAGAGCTAACACCGATAGTATCCCAATCTTGTTCGTGCATACCGGTATTAATCTGCACCTTAGTGATAGCACCAGTACCTAAATGACTATCAAGAATTCTCACCTTAAAATCCTGCAATTGAAAATTATCCACCTCTGGATAGTAATCTCTGAGTGCTTTACGCAATGCTTGATCTAAAGCATTAGCTGGACCGTTACCCAGACTCACTGAATGTTTTTCTATATTGTTAACGCGAATGCGCACCGTGGCTTCAGTCTTCTCGCCATTAACTATATGAACATTAGTTTCTATTAAATCAAAAAACTTAGGATAAATATCTACAGCTTGCATTCCAGGTTTAAGATCCCCAGCAAAATCCCTGGCAATAATTTTTCTTACTAATAATTCAAAACTTGCACTAGCATTTTCATAGCTATAGCCCTGATGCTCCATATCCTTGATCTTCGCCAAAACCACTTGTGCAGCTTCTTTAGCGCGAGCTTCAGCAGCAAACTCAAAACCATTATTACTAAACCAATCAATAATATTACTAATACCTGACTGCTCGGAAACCACTACTCTAGTAGTATTACCGACCAAGCTTGGATCTATATGTTCGTAACTAGTTTTGTCTTTAGCGATAGCACTAGCATGCAAACCACCTTTGTGCGTGAACGCCCTATCCCCAACAAAAGCCTGTGAGTGATTGAGATTCATATTAGCTATCTCTGCGACCCTACGAGCCACGCTGGTAAGAGTTTTGAGTTGAGCTTCTGGCACACAGATCAACTGATCTTCAGTATATTTAAGTTGCAAATTAGGAATGATCGATAATAAATTAGCATTACCACAACGCTCACCATAACCATTAATAGTGCCTTGCACTTGAATAGCTCCAGCGCGTACCGCACGAATACTATTAGCTACCGCAAGCTCACCATCGTTATGCGCATGCACTCCAAAGCCAATCTCTGAACCAAATTCATCAACAAGTTCTTTGGTTATTTTGTAAACATCTCCCGGCAAAGAACCACCATTAGTATCACAAAGCACCATACGTTTTGCACCAGCCTGAATTGCAGTAGTAATGAAGTTCTTAGAGTATTCAGCGTTATTTTTATAACCATCGAAGAAATGTTCAGCATCAACGAACACTTCACGTCCCTGAGAACGTAAGTAATTAATACTTTCTGATAGCATCTGAAGATTCTCTTCTAGACTAGCTTTCATGGTAGTCTCGACTTGCCAAGCAGAACTCTTAGCCACGATGCAAATGACCTTGGTATCTGCTCTCAATAAAGCTTTAAGTATAGGATCTTCTTCTACTTTAGTATTTGCCTTGCGTGTAGATCCAAAAGCCGTGAGTTGAGTATGCTTCAACTTGAGCTTTTTAGCCTCCTCAAAGAAATCCACATCCTTAGGGTTTGCACCTGGCCAACCACCCTCAACATAGGCAACCCCTAATTCATCAAGTATCTTCAAAATCTTCAATTTATCCGCGACACTAAAGGAGATATCGCGCATCTGCGCGCCATCTCTAAGGGTTGTGTCGTAAATTTCTATGTGTTTCATAGACTTATCCTGAAGATCCGATAACTCCGTTACGCTTACTAACAAACAAGTATATCAAGTATCTTGAAATTAGTATAGATAAGTGTTAGTATTGGTGGGATTATGATAGAAAGGCTAAGACAAGGATTAGCTCAATTCACTGAAGCTACCATTAACGGGCAAGGTCCCCTAGTAGATACTGTCAGACCAGAAATACCTCCAAGCCGAAGATCCAAAGATCCTAAAGTGGAAGAATTATTTGCAAAACAAAGTCCAGTAGGAGTAAGGAAACCATCTGATCCACAATGTCAGCAATTTGAGAACCCGGACTTCCCAAATGTTGTTCAACCAAAATATGAGATTAATCAGGCTGAAGAACAAGTCCATACAAACATCGGTCAAGAATTCGATTTAGGTACTTGTGATTTACAACAAACACCAACTCCCTTTGACACAGCCCCAGCGAATAGCTATCAAGCGAAAGGAAGAAGAGGCGGCTTCGGTGCTAGTGGATCTTTATCTGCATAAACCAAAAGCCCTCAGAGAGGGCTTTTGCAGAGTTTCTATTCAATGTTAAACTAATTTCGAAAGTCGAATTTCTTAGACTTCAACAATTAGTTAGACTTGATATCATCAAAGACTTCGTATGGGTTGTAGTCAATGAAATCACCATCTAAGCTTGCGCTTTTCGCTGATAGCGGATCATCAATACCCACCACTACACCATCGACAATTCCTTTAAGTAGTCCACTCACACCACCAGTAACAGCACCAGTAACAAGACCAGTAGGAGTACCGATCAATCTTCCTAGGAAGCCGTCACCCATAGCGTCTGAGAAGTCTCCAGTATACTGGACACCCTTTGCAGTCATACCACGCACAGTACCCATCACTGCACCAATTGGCACACCAACTATAGGACCTACGATAGAAAGCAAGCCTTTGTCTGCTGCCTTAGCAGGTTTGGCAATGACCATGGTCAGTAGAAGAGATAGAGTAATTAGTTTCTTCATTTTAATCTCCTTTATATTGACGAACCCACAGCAAGCTCACCCGCAAGGGCTCATCTCGTCTTTACAGACGGGGCTAGTTGAGGATTTGTTCCTTGAGATTGCTTCGTCGCTACGCTCCTTGCAATGACGGACATTCACGCCTAAAAAACAAAAGCCCCCGCTTTCGCGAGGGCTTTCTCCCTTATATCGATTTCATTCAAAAACTAAGCTGCAACAGCTTGCGCATGTTTCACAAAGCCATCAGGAATAAGTTGGTAACCACCACCATATACAGTCTTAATGTACTTCTTATCGCCGCTTTCAATTCTAGATCTTAAGTGTCTAATATGAACACGGATAGTATCTACATCATCTTCTGGTGAGTAACCCCAAACTTCTTTAAGTAAAGTTCCTGGGCTTACAGTTTGACCGTGGTTTTGCATTAAGCAATGAAGCACTTCAAACTCAATTGGTGTAAGTCTTAGAATTCTATCTTCAATCTTGATCTCGCGAGACTCAGGCATAAGCGTAATATCGCCGGCGTGAAGAATCTCAGGAATTGATTGTGAAAGACTGATAGCGCCTGATCTACGTAACAATGCTCTTACGCGCACGAATAACTCAGCAAGCTCGAATGGCTTAGTGAGGTAGTCATCAGCACCTGAATCAAAACCTGTAACTTTGTCCTCAGTACGGCTAAGTGCAGTAAGCATTAGCACTGGAACATCTTTAGTTCTGTCGTTTTGACGCAATCTTTGGCAAGCAGTGAAACCATCAAGGTTTGGCATCATCAAGTCAAGAATAATGAGGTTTGGTGGGTTTTGCTGGATAAGAGCTAAGCCATCTATCGCATTATCACAAGATTCTACTGAATAACCTTGCATCTCTAAATTCGATGTAACCAGCTCTAGTATTGCCGGATCATCATCAATTACAAATATTTTCTGTTGATTTTCGTTCATAGTAAAAGTTATTTTAGCAAGGAAATATTAAAAATTGCAATACATAATACAAAGATTATTAAAATTTTATATTTCCTTAAACTTCCTCTTCCTGATGCTCATCTTCACCATGGCTACTTTTAGCAGGTCGAATACTAGCAAAGAACGAATTAAGGTATTTTGCAGCAGTGCTATGTTTTTTCTCGGTTTTCAGAATCTGACTATAGAATTCTTGAATGCGCTTACGTACTGGTTCCATAGAAATATGATTAGTTAAACGTCCCTGCTCAGCAATGGATAATTCACCAGTTTCTTCAGATACCACGAGACATAAAGATTCAGTAACCTCAGTAAAACCAATTGCTGCGCGGTGTCTAGTACCATACTGCCAATCAAGCTTAGGGTTCTCAGTCATGGGTAATATCACACCTGCTGCAACTACTGTAAACCCCTTAATAGTTACCGCACCGTCGTGAAGCGGAGTTTTAGGATTGAAAATAGTTAAAAGCAATTCTTTACTCAAAGTAGCATTGAGAGTTTTGCCTGGATTAATATAGTACCTTTCTACAGCAGCTTTCTCAATTGCAATCAAAGCCCCGAAACGGTTACGTTGAAGGCTTTCTAGGGCTGCAATTATTTCTTCAATAGACTCGTTAATAGTTTTCTTGGATTCAGCAATATGCAAATAATCATCCATAGAAAGATTACCACCCAATTGCATAAGTACACGCCTGAACTCTGGCGCAAAAATTACTATCAAACCTACAAGAATAGTAGGAGAAAATACTTCTATTAACTTAGTAATAATCGCTAGCTTTAGAGTGTAACAAACCAAGACTATTGGACTAAGTAAAATTAGACCCCGCAACACTCTCTCTGCCTGGGTTCCACGGAAGCGGTTGTAAACGACATAGATCAACCAAGCAATTAAAGCAATCTGCAAAATCACACTGGTAATGCTTAAAGGGTTCAGATCCAAATTAAAAGATTTATAGAGAAACTCTTTTAGATCTATGTAATTTAAGCTAATGTCAGTGTTGTCGATAATAACTCCTTAGTTGAGATGCGGCGGCACTTTATCATTTCTCAGCAAATCATTTAAAGTTTCACCTTCAACTATCACATGCGCTTCACCATTACGCAAAAGCAGCACTGGAGGCTTGGTTGCGCGATTGTAATTAGAAGACATGCTGTAGTTATAAGCACCCGTAGAATAAACTGCAAGCAAATCTCCTGTCTCAATTTTAGGCAACTCTACATCCTTAATCAAAACATCTCCAGACTCACAATACTTACCAGCAACAGTTACTAGCTCAGTTTCTTTGCAATTAAGCTTCCCGTCTACTTCCGCAGTGTAACGCGCTCCGTACATGATAGGTCTAACGTTGTCAGCCATACCACCATCTACAGCGATATATTTACGCACACCGGTGATGTCCTTAATATTACCTACCTTATATACAGTCACTCCAGCTGGACCAACCATACTTCTTCCTGGCTCAGTAAGTATGCGCGGCAACTTTATGCCGAGTTCTTTACAATTCGCCTGAACCGCATCAGCAATGATCTTTACCCATTCATCAATCTCTGGTGGATCATCTTGCTCAGTGTATTTGATACCTAAACCACCACCAACATTTAGATCAGGAAACTCAATACCAAATTTATCTTTGATGTTCTTATAAACCGTCAGCAATACTTTACAAGTATCTTTATGTGGCACTGTTTCAAAAATCTGCGAACCGATATGGGCATGTAAACCTCTAATAGTGATGTTTTTATGCTTTAAGACTTCTGCAACTACTGTTTCAACTTCATTTAAATTGAAACCAAATTTAGAATCGATACTGCCTGTTTTAATATAGTCATGAGTATGGCACTCGATGCCGGGAGTTATGCGAATAATAATCTGGACTTGTGAGTCTGCATTACAAGGCAGACTCAGATTCAAGCAGTTCACAATATTTCGTAAATCTTGATAGTTATCAAGCACTATAGTTACTTTGTTTTCTATAGCCATGGCAATCTCTTGCGGGCTTTTGTTATTACCATGGAAGATCACCTTCTCTACTGGAAATTTAGCTGCTAAAGCAGTGTGTAATTCACCAGCACTAACCACATCAATCCCTAAACCTTCTTGATCGATAATGCGACAAACAGCAGTACAGTTCAAAGCCTTACTAGCGTAAATTACTAAAAAATTACTTGGATAGTATTTTTTAAATGCTTCGCTATAAGCGCGAGCACGCTGACGAATAGTCTCCTCACAAAGTAAATAAAGTGGAGTACCAAACTTCTTAGCTAAATCTTCGATCTTTATATTAGCTATAGAAATTTTCGAGTCATTAGTAACTTGATACGTTATAGGTCTTACTTGATTTAGCTTAGATTGAGTCATAGTCATGGCTGAAATATTAGCATTTTTAAGATAGAATGATTTAGATCTATTGATTAAAACATGAAAATAGCTCTTGCACAAATCAATCCCACAGTCGGCGCTATAGAGCACAACTTTAAACTTATCCTTGAACAAGTAGAAACTGCAAAGAAGAAAAGTTGCAATCTAATTATATTTCCCGAGCTAGCGATGCTCGGCTATCCACCAAAGGATTTGATATTGAAACATGGATTACTTGAGTTGCAAGATCAATATATAAACGAACTAGCTTTATATACTGATGACAAGTTTGGAATTATAGTTGGTGGCATTTCTCTCAATAAACATTTCGGTAAAAAATTTCACAACTCTGTGTTTTGTTTAAGTGAAGGCGGTATCACTCAAATAGCTCATAAAACTTTACTACCAAGCTACGATGTGTTTGACGAGTCACGCTATTTTGAACCTGCCAAAAACGTCACTATATGGGAGTTTCAAGGACTCAAACTTGGTCTTAGTATTTGCGAAGATATTTGGATAGAAGCCTATCCTAATCTTTACAACCGTAATCCTATTGAAGATTTGATTGCTCAACAAGCTGACATCGTAATTAACTCTTCAGCCTCACCATACAGTTACGGCAAAGCCAAAATCAGAGAAGGCTTAATGAAAGGCATTATCAATCGTTACAAGATTCCTCTTGTCTATGTAAACCAAGTGGGCGCAAACGATCAATTGATATTCGACGGCGCATCCATGATCTTTGACAACACAGGCAACTTGATCAGCAAAGCCCAGCAATTCACTCCAGATACTTTATATATAGATAGCGATGATTTAACCAAAGAGAACCGCGAAACCAACTATAGTGACGCTGATATATCCGAACTAGAGCCTGCTTTAATATTGGGCTTGAAAGACTACGTAGAGAAATGCGGCTTCCAGAAAGTTATACTTGGACTCTCTGGAGGCGTAGATTCAGCTTTAGTAGCATACCTAGCGAAGCAAGCTTTGGGTGCAAACAATGTTTACTCCTACATGCTAGCTTCAGAATTCACTAGCCAAGCAAGCCTAGATGACGCAAAACAACTTGCTCACAATTTAGGAATCAATTACGAAATCATCAGCATCAAAGATTTACATCAAGACATGCGTAAGCTCATGCCAGACTTGACTGATCTAGCAAACGAGAACCTACAATCAAGAATCAGAGCCAATATACTTATGGCAAAAAGCAATTCGCTTAACGCTATGCTAGTAGCTACAAGTAACAAATCTGAGATAGCGGTAGGTTATTCAACGCTATACGGTGACAGCTGTGGAGCCATAGCAGTAATCGGCGACCTACTAAAAACAACTATTTATGAACTGGTAAATTACATCAATAGAAAGCACAAAGTATTTCCGCAAAATATCATAGATCGCGCTCCTAGTGCTGAACTCAGACACGATCAAAAAGACAGTGATTCATTACCTGAATATGAAATCCTCGATCAAATCATTAAGCTATATGTTGAAGAACTCAAGTCTTATAAAGAAATTATTGATCAAGGATTTGATTCAGATCTAGTAAAAAAAGTATTGAATATGATTGATAGAGCAGAATACAAGCGCCAACAATCACCGCCTATATTAAAAGTTGCCACTAAAGCATTCGGCGTCGGAAGAAGGATGCCGATTGCACAAGGGTTTAAGCATAAGTGACGAAGTCATCCTAAGGAAGGACTAAACCCGACCGTAAGGATCTGATTATTGAAAACGACTTATTGAAACTGATACAATTGTAATTAATGAGCACCGTTTTCCAAGAGAAAAAAGTTCTACGTCTCGGACAAATAAACTTCATCAACTGTTTACCTATCAACTATGCTTTAAGCAAGTTTACTGATCATAATTTCAGCATCCAAAGCTACGATTCCGTTCCGTCAACACTAAATCTAAAACTTAGAGCTGGTGAACTGGATTTAGCGCCAATATCAAGCTTTGAATATTTAAAGAACAAGAGTCTATATGAGCTACTTGATGGATTATCAATTAGCAGCAAACGTAACGCGGACAGTGTCTTACTATATATCCAAGGTGCAATCGGTGACCTATTCATGGCAAAGAAAATTTATGTCACCGACAAAAGCGCTACCTCAGTAAATCTATTAAAAATTATTCTCATCAAAAAATATGGCTACAACTACAGAGATGGTTGTTTCTATAATTCCAAAGGCGATATCGTAGAATTTATTCCTTTCAACAGCACTAGTGATCAGATGCCTATCAAGCTACTTATAGGTGATGAAGCTCTCAAGCAAAATTCAGAACTAGGAAGAGAGGGTTCAAATTTCAATGTAGAACATATAATCATTGACCTGGGGATGGAATGGTATCTAATGAGCAATGGCTTACCCATGGTGTTTGGACTTTGGGCACTGAATAAAAACTCTCAATTAGATAAGCAAGAACTCTGTGAATTCTTTACTAGCTTAATGAAAAAGGGATTGAATGATTATCTACCTGATGTGATTATCGAAGCTTACAAACAAACGGGCTTAGCTAAATCTATATTAGTACAGTACTTCCAGAACTTAAACTATGATTTAAGCGACAAGCATTTAGCCTCGCTTGAATTGTTCGATAAATACCTCAGAGAACTGGAGCTAATCTAAGCATGCCTCATAAGTTCGGAAAGCTCTTCATTATTGGCTTTGAAGGCACTAAGCTCACTAAAGATCTAGAAAAAAAACTTTTAGAATTAGAGCCCGCTGGAGTAATTTTTTATGATACGAATATTGAATCAACAGAGCAAGTTAAAACTTTAATAAACGGTATTAAAAGCTTACTAGGAGCCAATCTCATTATTACCGTGGATCAAGAAGGCGGTAAAGTAGAACGCTTACGTAAAATTTGTACCAGCTTACCAAGCTTGCAAGCTCTAGGTAAAGCGAGTAAAACGGTAGGAGAAGAATATGGACTAGAGTTCATGCCTGAATTACTAATAGACCATAGCAGTGTATTAGCTGAAGAGTTAGCAAATCTTGGTTTTAATTTAGTACTAGCTCCATGCGCAGATCTTTCTACCAATCCACTCAATCCCATTATCGGGACTAGAAGCTTAGGATCAGACTCAAAGCTAGTCTCTAAGCAACTTAGAGTGATTATCGACACTTACAAACAATACGGCATTAAATCTTGCGTAAAACATTTTCCTGGACACGGAGACACGAGCATTGATTCACACTTAGCCTTGCCAGTACAAAATTACACCGGTAGTTCATATCAAGAACACTTAGAACCTTTTATTAGCACCATTGATCATGATGTAGAGTCAGTAATGGTGGCACACTTAGTATCTTCGCTACTTGATGAAGTGCCTGCCACAATTTCTTCAGCAGTGATCAAGTCAGAACTGCGCGAGCGACTTCGATTTCAGGGTTTAGTCATCAGCGACGAGATCACAATGAAAGCTTTGAGCCAGTATGGTAACTATACGGAACTAGCAGAGAAAATGCTCATAGCAGGCAATAATCTAATCACCTGGAACACCAATCTAGATGAGGCTTTAGAAGTGGCACGTAACTTAAGTACCAATCCTTCAAAAGAACTTGCTGATGCTTATCATCAAAGCCTAAAATTGCTTGCAAGCTATCAGTGGCAAACGAAAACTAGTGATCCTGTTGAAAACAAAGAAACTAAGATGTTACGCATAGTAGAGAATGCTATAACTTGGCATAAACCATTTAATGAACTTAGTAAATCACTTAGCCAAGGCAAGACGGCTGTTCTAGTTTATGATCATCCTAAATTAGAATTGCCAGTAATCCAGAATATGTTTAAATACGATTGCTATCAATTTAGCGGCAAAGAAACATCCACTACATTTCTTGCCAACTACTCTAATCTAATCATTCTTAGTTTCCAAACTATTAACAATAGCGATCAAGATGGTTTTATTAAGCAATTAAGAAGTGATGGTAATTGGAATATCGTTCAATGTTCATGCGACATGCCCGATATGGGCGCAGAATTAGACCTATTTGGTGGTAATAAAGCGCATATTCAAGGGCTTTTAAGCAAATTAGCAGTATAAATTATCGTCTAAAAATCGTCTAAAAATCGTCTAATTCAGGGTATAATATTTATATGTTTAAACCACAATATTCTATAACTGCTAAATTATTAGAGAATATCAAACGCATAGCGGTATTGATATCCGATCTTAACAACAAAAGTTTTCCTAAAACAGTTTTAGTAGAATTAGAAAAGAATGCTAGAGCCCTTTCGGCACACTCATCTACTTCGATAGAAGGTAATCCTTTACCACTTACTGAAGTAAAGAAAATCCTAAAAAATAATCCAACTCATATCAGAGACACTGAACAAGAAGTATTAAACTACAATCTTGCTCTTGAATATTTAAATAAACTCAAACCTAGTAATCAACTTATAAATCTAGAACTAATACTCAGCATACAAAAATTAGTAATGAATAAATTACTGAATACAAAACAAATCGGTAAGATTCGCAAAGAACCAGTGTTCGTAAACAATCCTAAAACCGGTAAAACCATCTACTGGCCGCCAGAACATAAGGAAACTCAAAAATTATTAGAAGACCTGATCATCTTTACTAATAAAAACAAATCAAAAATAGATTACTTAATTCTTGCAGGTATATTTCATAAACAGTTTGTCATCATTCATCCTTTTATTGATGGCAATGGACGTACTACAAGATTAGTTACTAAGCATTTACTAGCTAACTTAGGTTTAAACACTTTCAATCTATTTAGCTTTGAAAACTATTACAACAAGAATGTTAGTAAGTATTTTCAAAAAGTAGGAGTCTTAGGCAATTACTATGACGTAGAGCATGAGATAGACTTCACTGAATGGTTAGAATATTTTACTGATGGGATAATTGATGAACTTATTAGAATTACAACTGAACTTAAGCACAATACTATTAGTCCTGAAACTGAACTAGAAACTTATCACAAGAAACTAATTCATTACATTGAAACCCATGGTTATATCAACGATAAACTATACGCAAACTTAACAGATAGAGCCAAAGCCACTCGTAGCCTTGATTTTAGGAAGCTAATAGACTTAGGAATTATTGAGAAACAGGGGAAAGGAAGAGCTACTTATTATAAGTTAAAAAATTAGCTAAGCCAATTTTTTATCGTAGCGCTTCATAGCAAAGTAAGTCTGCCCCGCTTGAATAAAACCAGAAACTATCATATATAAAAGTGCACCTGCTGGAAGTGGAATTACTAGCATCATAACTGTCATCATGATTGGCATCATCGTTGACATGCTTCTTTGCATTGCAATTTGCGGGTCTTCAACTTCGCCAGGTTTTAAGTCAGGCAGTTTAGGGGAATTAAGCTTGGTAGACAACCAGATACTTAATCCAAACAGAGCAACCAAAATTAAAATATCAATATTCAGCTTATTAGTTTTCTTATTAAAGACACCCATATCACCAAAATCACAGATAAAGAAGAAACAATCATTTTGTAATGTCTTCGGCAAATCCGCTTCTAATTTAGTAGAGCCACCTGCTTTAATCGCAGTGATAGTCGCTGAGCCGTCTTCATTAACTTGCATTTTCAGGAATTCATCTTCCTCTGCACCATTCATAAAGCTCCAGTTTAATTGCTTAGGATCAAAATCAGCATCACCCATAGAGCGCGAAGCAACCAGAGTCAGCTCATCTCCCTCTACCAGAGTAGCTTTTTTAGCATTAAGCATAATACGTGCACGCTTACCATTCGCATCAACAAAGATTTCACCCTTATCATAAGGTTTGATTTCTTTTTTATGTGCTTCAGCTTGGGACACAACTTTCACATCAACAAAAATCGGTTTGACATTGAAAGGCGCTCCAGAAAAGGTCCAGAACAAACCAATCAGAATAGGCATTTGAACTATGAGGGGTAAACAACCACCCAGGGGATTAATTTCATTCTCTTTATAGAAGCCCATCATCTTTTGTTGGAACTCCATACGCGCTTCTTGAAGCTTAGCTGGATCATTCTTATATTTTTCTTCTTTCTTCTTAAAATCCTCCTGCATCTTTTTCATTAGCGGCTGGACTTTTTGCATTTGCCTAGTACTTTTAATTTGTTTATAAGTTAGGGGTGTCATAATTAACTTGACACCAGCAGTTAAGAACACGATAGACCAACCAAGGCTTTGCAAACCGATGGTTTTGGTAAATTCATGAATCGAGTTTAAAAGTGGAATAAAGATCGAATATGTAATAGCAGAAATGTCCATGTGATGCCTCAATTCTATACTGATATAGGTAGGCTGACCAAGTAGTTAGTTTATTTTAAGAATTAAACAGAGACTAAAGACTTGCTCTGTACTAATCTAAGGTCTTTTAAGACAAGTCCTTCAACCGCTGGAGCTGCTGAAAACTCAGAAGAAACTAATTCAGTAAAAGTAGAATCTGGAATCAAATCGATAATTTTTGCAATATGCTCAATTAAAGTAGGCATCGCTTCTTTAATCCAAATTATTGGACAACCTATTTTCTCGCAATCTTTATATAAGCTATCAGCATAATCATAAAACCCTTGACCAATATCGCTCAAAGATAAAGTATCTTTAGCAAGCTTAAAATTCTCTGGATTAAACAATTTAGAGTGACCAGAATATTTTGATAATAAATCAGCTGCTTGCAGTGAATTTTTTCTTGATTCTACATCAAGAGCAAATATTTGCTCTTCACCAGTAAATGATCTATATAAATTTTCTGTAAAAATCATCATAGAGTTAGAATGCAAGGCTGCAAACTTCATAAGTAAAGCGGCAAATCCTTGATTAGAAACAAAAGACTTAAATTGAGACTTTGAAACAATGGGAGTATTCATTAGCATCGGAATCACTCTCAGCAAGCCAAAAGCATTAACAAGGGCAGTCCTAATTCCAGATGAAACAATCCCCTTTTCAAAATAGTCTTGCAAAAATTTTCTAAGTTGATCTAAATCTAATGAAGCCCGATCTTTCTGAAAACATTCTCTAGCATTAGTGAAAAAAGTTTTAAATGAATCAAATAATTTATATTGCTCATCTACTAAACTGCAGGAAACAATAAAATCATCCCAGCTCTTAGCCGAACTTACTTGCTTAGCAAAAGTTAAAGCAGAAAAATTCTTGTCTAAAACTTCTGCCATTCGCTCTCTTATGATTTCTTTTTTATAATGATCAAACCTACTTTGTTTATCAGGCTCTATCTTTTTAGCTCGCTTCAGGAACTCTGGATCACCAGTAATAAATTCATCAGCCAACGCAAGTAAAGCTTCTGCATCAAGACTCTTTAAATGTGTTTCTACAAAATTCATGGACGAATCAAAATAATATATCATATTTTAATGGGGTTTAAACCAAGAGTTTTGAATAAATTACAACTTCCGATGTTCTAATACGGGTAACCGTTTACGTATCTCTTGAAGCTTAGCTAAATCAATATCTGCATAAATAATTTCCTCTTGGTCTCCAGAAGCTTCCGCCAATATTTCACCCCATGGATCAACTATCAACGAGTGACCATAAGATTTAACTGAACCACCATCACCACATTGATTTGGAGCAATGACATAAGCTTGATTCTCTATCGCTCGCGCACGACAAAGCACCGTCCAATGCGCTTGTCCAGTGTATTGTGTGAAAGCACTTGGCACGGCAATGATCTCCGCTCGCTCTTGAGCATAAATTCTATAAAGCTCTGGGAAGCGCAGATCGTAACAGATACTCATTCCTAACTTATATTCTTCACCTTCAATCTTCATCGATACCAACTGCGGACCACTACCAGCTTGAGTTTTACTTGACTCTAAAATTTCCACCTTGCCCTGCACCATATCAAACAAATGCATTTTGTCGTAGCGCGCTACTTGTTCGCCCTCATCAGAGATTAATAGTGAACTATTAAAAGGCAATCCCTGATTGGCTTTAGCAATAGCACTGCCGGCAAGTATCCAAACTTTATTTTGCTTGGCTAAATTTTTAATTAATTGAATCGCAGCCCCATGTTCTAAATCTTCAGCATTATTAATGCTTTGATCTTTAGCACCTCTAAAACTAAATACCTCGGGAAGGGCGATAAACTTAGCGTGAGCAGCGCAAGCTTGCAGAATAAATTTTTCAACCTTTGCCAAATTCTGGAGCTTATCAGCACCTGAATTAATTTGTATAACAGCGGTTTTAAGGCACTGGGTCATAACCATATTCTCCAAATGGATGGCAACTTGATAATCGTTTAACAGCAAGCCAAGATCCCTTTAAAATACCATGGGTCTCAAGTGCCTCGATTGCATATTGCGAGCAACTGGGGGTAAACCTACAAGCTGGCTGCCGGAATCCAGCTGTGGCTTGATAAATCCGTATCAATGTTAGAATAATGTTTTTGATGAAAGATCGTAACATAGGTGCTTTTTTATTTGAGATTGGTGCAGAGGAATTACCTGCTAAGCAAATATCAGCTATTAGTAATCATATCAAAGATGGTATGAGCAAAGCTTTAACTGAGGCTGGTATAACTCAAGGGGCAAATACTGCAATAACAATTGAAACTCTTTATACGCCACGCAGATTGTTTTTCTATATAGATGAACTAGCTCTAAATGCCGAAGATAAGGAATCTGAACTCAAAGGACCACCCGAGAAAGCAGCTAAAGCAGCAGACGGTTCTCTAACTCAAGCAGCAATTGGCTTTGCCAAGAAAAATAATTTAAAAGAACAAGACCTTTATTTCAAAGATGGCTATTTATACGCAAAACAATGCATCAAAGGACAAACGCCCAAAGCAGTTCTTGAAACTTGCATTCCAGAAATCATCGCGAGTACTCCAGGTACTAGATTCATGCGCTGGGCTAATAATGATTTGAAGTTTGCTCGTCCTATTCAGTGGATCGCAGCTTTAATGATCTCTCCGCAAGGAAAGGAAGTTTTAAATATAGAGATAGCAGGTCTTAAAGCTAGTTCAATCAGTTATGGGCACCGCTTTCTAGGTCCTGAAGCATTTGAAATAGAATCGAAAGAGCAATATATAAATCAACTTGAGAAACAAGGTTGCTATGTAGATCCAGCGAAGCGTCGCGAGAAAATAGTTAGTGAAGCTACAGCACTTGCAAAAACAGTTGAAGGAAAGTTAGTTCTAGATGAAGGTTTGCTTGATGAAGTTGTGCAGATCACCGAGAACCCAACTCCAATACTTGGAAGCTTCGATCATAAATTCCTGCAAATTCCAGATTGCGTATTGAAGACAGTAATGATTCAACATCAACGCTACATACCGCTTGAATGTAACTATGTAGCAGATGCAGCCATAGGTTGCAGCGAACATAAATTACTTTCTCATTTCATTGCTATTAGCAATAATCCTAAAGCAGAAGCACGCGCCAATATTAAAGCTGGCAATGAAAAAGTAATAGTACCGAGATTTAAAGATGCAGAGTTCTTCGTTGAAGAAGATCGCAAACTTAAACTAGAAGAGCGTGTTGCAAAGCTAGAGAAATTAAATTTCCTCAAAGGCACTATGCTACAAAAATCTCAGCGACTTGTAAAAATAGTTAACTACTTACTTAATGAGATCAAAGACACATACCCACAAAACCCGCATAAGGGAACACTTTCAGTGCTTAATGAAGAGGTAGCTGAATCCATACTAAAAGCTACCTTATTATCAAAGGCAGACTTATCAACTAATTTAGTTTTTGAATTTACAGAATTACAAGGTGAGATCGGCGGTGTCTACGCCAAGCAAGAAAGATTAGATCCTGTAATCGTAGAAACTATCAGTGAACAATACAAACCTAAATCTGCTGATGATGAAGAACCTAAGAGCCTGGGTGGTAAATTACTTGCCCTAGCAGATAAACTTGACAATATTGTTTGCGCCTTTGCACTGGGTAATATTCCAAGTGGTTCAGCTGATCCGTTTGCGTTGCGTCGTCAAGCCAATGGCGCACTTGGCATAGTGCTTCATGCACACTTGATTATCAATGTTGATGCTTTAGTTGATCATATAGCAAGCCTGCAGCAAGAAGAATTTGGTAACGGCAACATCATCACTAAGATTCGCGGCAGAGGTAACGAACGTCAAGAAGTTCAAGTCCCTGAACTGAATTGGGAAGGATGCTCTAGCAAAGTAAAAGAGTTCTTGGAATCTCGCTTACCGTTTGTATTAGAGATCTTCCATAAAGATAGTGCTTTAAATAAAGTTGCTATATCTAGAAACAAACCATTAGCTGAACTTAACAAGTCACACATGATGATTCATTTATTGCGTGAAGTGAAAGAAAGACCAGCTGAATTTAATGAGTTTGTAGAAGCAGTAACAAGGATAGCTAATATCGCAGACAAATCAGAAGTAAAACCTTGTCGCGATAAGGTTAATCCTAAACTCTTTGAGGGCGAGCAAGAGAAAAATTTCTTACAAGCAATAGAATCCTTAGCGATATTAGAAAAACAGAATCTTGAATATCACCCAATATTAAATGCTCAAGCAGTATTAAAAGTAGTCAAACCTATCAATGATTTCTTTAATAACGTGCTAGTAAATGCTGAAGATGTAGCCATCAAAGCCAATCGCCAAGCGCTTGTAGCGTATGCTCATTCAGTGTTCTCAGAGATGGGTAATTTAAGTTTGCTTTAATTCCTCTAACAAAGCATGCTCTATTCCTTCAGCTGGCGTTAAATTTCTACTGATATTAACCATTGGTATTGCAGATGGACAAGTAATATTAATTTCAGTCAGTTTATTGCCTATAAGATCTATCGCTGCAAAATATATCCCATTATCTACCAAAAACGATTCCATTCTTTTACATAGTTTTAAATCATTATCATCGGGATCATAGGCAACAAATGAACCACCCGAACTAAGATTCGCGCGAAAATCATTTTCAGCAGGAATTCTTAAAACAGCTCCAATAAATTTACCATTCGCTAGAATCAAACGCCTATCTCCTTCAGTTTTTACTTCAGGCAAATATTCTTGCACTATCATAAAATTACCTAAGACACCGTCGCTAAAATTAACATCATTAATCTGCAAACCCTTATCAACACTGGCTTTAGAGTCAAGCAAAAACACACCCTTACCTCCCATAAGATCCAAGGGTTTCACAACAATCTTCCCATGCTTACTAAGAAATTCTTTTATATCAGCAACAGTTCTAGTCACGATACTATCGGGGACTAGCTCTGGAAATAACATAGTAGCGAGCTTCTCATTAAACTTGATTAAACTATTAGGATTATTAAGCACTAAAGCTTTTTTACAGTAAGCAAGCACGTGACAAGCATTCACATAATTAATATCCACCGGCGGATCTTTGCGCATAAACACCATATCCATGGTATCTAAATCAATAGAAGCTTGAGCATAAGCTTGCTCCGGCAATTCTATTACTGAAGCTTCAGAAACAAATTGATGATCAAAGAAATGTTGATCTAATTCTATCAATTGAGCTTTAGCAGTGTTGTTCTCTAACTTAAGGCTAGAAGCATCAGCATAAAACACTCTATCTCCCGCTACCCATGCAGCTTGCATTAATGACCAAGTACTATCATAAATCTTATCGAAACAACTAAACGGATCGGCAATAAAAGCAATGCGCATAAGGATTATTGTAGCGCGAGTGATTAAGCCCAAATAAATCCACCTAATTTTTCAAAAAACTATAACCCTCCCTTAACTAAGTCCGTGCATAAGGCTAACAGCACAAATCACTTTGTGCTATGGGGGAAAGGGTATGTTATGCGAGCGTAGTTTTGCCGTTATTACGGCATTGCTAATAGTTTTACTTAGCTCAAATATTCAAGTATTAGCTAACGCTAACATGCCTACAGATTGGGTCAAAGCTGCTTCTAATCCAGAGTTTGCATTTAGAAATATAGAGATTGACCATCAAAGAGTTTTACAACTAAAAAGCTTACACTCAGGAAATGTTTATGACCTTTATAAATCAGCCTTAGTAGAGAGCTTCTCTAAAGCCATAGATATATCTCCAGATGGACGTACCATAGTGTTTGGAGTTACTAGTAAAGTTACCGATGGCTTCATTGATCAAACTCACGTAGTAGCTTTCAATCATCAAAACAATTTGAGTTTAAGTGATGGAATAACGCATCAAACAAATCAAGGCAGAAAGCTCATAGCCATTCGTTTTCACCAAAATCAATTTGTAGATCTTAGCTATGCAGATGGCAAATCCAAGTCTACAGAAACTATAGATTTGAAAAACAATTTCCGAACTATTAATAAAAAGAATAGTGATGCCAAAGACATCATCGTAAACTTCTATGGAGGCGCTTTAGCACCTGGAGCTAAATTGCAAAAGACCAAAAATTCAAATGAATATGAAATTAGTTTCAACGCTTCCAATATTGCTGGTGCAGTAAAAAAACATATTATTCAATACGATCCAAGTATCAAAGCAATAGTGTCGCTAGACGAGATGAATATTAACAATCAAAAAATACGCAGCACTAAGTTTTCTTATAATGGTTTCAATTATCTAACAGAGATATATAACACTGACGGTGAGCTTATTTACTGTAAAGCATCTGCAGATAAAGCAAATGCTGATGTAATTTCTAATTATTTATATCTTAAAGCAGAGTTAGATGTATTTTATTCCAACCGTTTACCAACAAACAGCAAAGTAACTATTAAAAACAATGTTATAACCATAGACTTAGGAGCCCATGAAGCAATGCCTATTCAGCGATTGCGTTTTGCTTATAGCTTGGATAGATATAGTGATTATGGTTTCAGTTCTTTCGAGGAACGCACCTATGACAACAGTAAAAAATACAATTATGTATTTTCCAATCATGATGGTATTCCTAAGTTTTATAAAACTCACGAAAGTACTAAACTAGCTTACGTCAGTGATACAACCACGATATCTCACAATTAGGACTTATCTGAGAAGTTCCTTCTGGGAGCTTTTCGAACAAGTTCTTAAACCAAGTGATTTGTCGTTTAGCGTAATTTCTGGTGCGTTTACGAATTAGGTCAATTGCACTATCTAAGCTAGTTTCACCATTTATATAGCTTATCATTTCCTTATAGCCGATGGTAGCAAGCAAGGTTTGCGTAACGCCATAATTAGCTACTAAGGCTTCCACCTCTTGAAGCAAACCAGCATCCATCATTTTAGTAACGCGCAAATCAATTAAATCATAAAGAGCTTGGCGATTATGAAAGTTCAAACCATAATAATTAACCTGATAACGATTAGTACTAGCCTTAGACCTAGACTCTGAAAGAGGCTTACCACTTGCTTTAAGTATTTCTATTGCACGAATTACTCTGATTTTATTCTTTATATCAACTTCATTACGTGCTTGAGAATCTAATTCATCAAGCTGATCAACCAGCTCACCTAAATTTTTAGTCTCAAGTATTTGCCGCAAACTATCATTCCGACTAATCGCAGGCATCTCCAGATTCTCTAAAGCAGATCTAAGATAGAGCCCTGTACCACCAACCACTATCGCACGCTTCTCAGGGAATCCAGAAATAACTGCATCAAAATCACGACGATAGTCTCCAGCTGAATAAGTTTCATTAGGTTTACGAATGTTTACCAAATGATGAGGCACCTGCTTTAACTCATCATCAGTGGGTTTGGCGGTACCAATATTCATCTCTTGATAGATCAAACGACTATCAGCATTGATGACAGGTAAGTTTAATTCTTTAGCAAGTGCGATAGATAGATCTGTTTTACCAGTACAGGTAGGACCAACAATAGCAATTAGTTCTCTAGGATTGCTTTCCAAATCCTTTAAAACATAATCTAAATGTTCTTGCTTATAAGCCATGGTCTACGCAACTAAGTCAGGTTTGATGAAATATTTATCCTTAGTATTAGCTAAGAAATAACCAGCCGCTTCCAAGTAATTATGCACCACTCGATGCGGGATATTAAACATAGTCGCAGGTTCATCAAGCTTAGTTGTGTTGTTCTTCACACACAGCACTTGGATACCATATTTGTGCGCTTCTATCGCAGGAGTGTTATTGCATGAATCATAAGGTATAACCACATTGGCTAAATCCGAAACCATAATATCCCCAGGCTTACGCTTCAAACCTAAATCAGCAGCGTTAGTATATCCATTACTCAAAATTTTATAAGCAGCATCCAGAGGAATAATCTGTGGTGAGTGCTGCAAACATTTCAACACCGAAATCAAAAAGCAATCACTCAAATATTCAGCTGCCACCTTAGGAGACACTGTCTGAGATTGAGATTGAGATTGAGTTAGCTTACGAATTATTGGCGCATGCGCCGAAGGCTTAAGAAAAATACTAGAAACCAAATGAGATAATTTAGCTTCAATCAATCCAATAGGATCTAAACCTTGAGCTTTAACATAGTCTTGCACCTCTGAAGCGTTACTATCTTCATTTAAGACCGCTAGAATAGCGAAAGCCGTAGCGCCCTTATCTACTGCTCTTTGACAAGCTTCTAACAAAGTTTCATAGTTTTTTATATTCACCAAATCATTAGCTTCTATCGGCTTATTAGTATAAAAAACTTCATCCATCAAATCCAATCCATAAACGGTTCTAGCCGCATTAATAGCGTTTTCAGTCAGTATTCGCTCTTGCTCATTAGCCGCAGCATCAATGACAACAGCTATACGATGTTTAACATTCAATCTCAATGCTACTTGCTCCGCAAAAAATCTATCTAACAAATACCCTTCTACTACAGCAACATTGTGCGGAATATCAGTAAGCATCGCACCATTCACTACATTAGGGTGTGTAATTAATAAATCAGAAGCTTTCGCCAATAATTTACAAGCAGGATTTGCATCTGCAGCATAGCCACCGATACTAGCTCCAATGCCCGTGGGCACTATCATACAGTTAATATTTCGGTAATGAGCAGACATCAGAGGGTTATTCTAGCTTATAATTAAAACCATGACCACAACTACAATAACAAGAATAGATGGCAGAAAAGCAAATGAGTTACGCCCATATAAATTTGAGAGAAATTTTATTAAAACTGCAGAAGGGTCCTGTTTAGTTAGTTGCGGCGACACGCGAGTAATAGTTACTGCAAAAGTAGACCCTAATCTTCCACCACATCTTAGAGATGCTGCTAATCAAGGCTGGATCACTGCAGAATATTCTATGCTACCTGGCTCATCACACGATCGTATCAGTCGCGAACGCAACAAAGCAAACAGTAGATCATTAGAAATTCAAAGACTTATAGGGCGCTCACTCAGAGCCATGATAGACATGAAAGCTATGCCTCCTATCACCATCAACATAGACGCGGATGTAATTCAAGCTGATGGCGGCACGCGCACCGCAAGCATCACTGGTGCTTACGTTGCAGTTTATGATTGCCTTAGATATTTACAAGAGAATGGCATTAAAGTGAGAGCACCAAGAGGCAGTCGCGAAGCGGATGCTAATGGTATGGTACATTTACAATGTTTTAAAACTGGTTTACCGATCATCAATCAAATCGCGGCAATCTCAGTGGGCATCAAAGATGGCATTCCTCTACTTGATTTAAATTATCCAGAAGATAGCACTGCTCAAGCCGATGGTAATTTTATTCTCACTAGCAACGGAGATATAATTGAAATCCAAAGTACCGCTGAAGATGGAGTCATCAGTAGCAGCCAATTCCAAGCTATGTTAGAACTTGGACAGCAAGGTGTTAAGCAGTTGTGTGAGTTACAGAATTTGGCGTTGGCTCGTTAAAAAAGTCCTTAAATTATCTAAATAACACACAATCTGGGCGTAAAAACCCCTAAGATTGGTTAACAACAGCTTAAAATCATTAAGGACCCGCTGAAAAACGAAGTTTTTCTAGTCGGGTCCATGAAAAAAGGTCGGAACCGCGCGGAACGCGTGTTCCGCAAGGGAGAAAATAACGCATTTTTCAGTGCATCCTTAATATTTCCCCTATCAAAAACCCTTAACCTAATACCTTATATATCCATAACAGTAAATTAGGCAACAATGACAACCGAAAGTAAAAAATACAAATTAAGCCAGGAAGAGAAGTTGAGAATGTCAAACCGCATCAACTACTTCAGAACCATGCCTAGTCAAATTCTTAAAACAGCAGCCAATCTTGAAACTGGTATTAGAAATTTAGCAAGCGAAGTAGTCAATCATGAAATCAAATCCGTTCTAGTAAATGGAAGAATCATGGTTTTAAACGTGAACTAAACCCTAATGTTAGAATAGCGGGTAGTGTTAAACGACTTACAAAATCGAATAACGGTAGCCAAAGTTGGTGAATACAAATTCATCAAACATCGTTATATACATCGCTTTGTTTTCTTTGCGCTACTTTTATTGTTTTGGGAATTTATCGTTAGATTAGAACTTTATCCTCGATATCTTTTACCAAGTCCAGCAGATGTAGTTGAGTCACTTTATTTCGGATTCAAAGAAGCAGATTATTTACTAGCGATACTTGAGTCTTTACGTAGGCTTGTTATTGGTTATGTGATTGCCGTGATACTTGGTTCACTTGCTGGTCTAGCTATAGCTCGTTATCGTTTTCTAGACAATAGCATCGGCGCTTCTTTAACAGCATTACAATCCATTCCTAGTGTGGCTTGGGTGCCGCTAGCTTTACTTTGGTTTGGGATTTCTGAAGCTGCAGTATTATTCATCGTGGTACTTGAAGCATTTATTCCTTGTGCACTCGGGGTACGCACTGGCGCCATCACTATACCTAGAGAGTTAATCAGAGCCGCTCAAACATTGGGTTCTAAAAACATAGATCTTTATGTCAGAGTAATTTTTCCAGCAATAATTCCTCAATTCGTCAGCAGCTTACGCTTAAGCTGGGCATTTGCGTGGCGAGCATTAATCGCAGGAGAATTATTCGTAGCTGGCTTAGGAATAGGACAAGTGCTAGAACTCGGTCGTAGCCTGGCAGATATGTCACAAGTGCTATCAATGATAATTATTATCGCCATACTTGGTTATCTAAGTGACAATGTATTTTTCAGAAGCATAGAAAAACGTGTTGGCAAAATTTGGGGACTACAAACAATCCAATGACATTAAAGATCAAAGATGCATCATTAATTTACCAAGGTGCTCGCCACAAGGGTGACTATATACTTAGAAATATAAATCTAGAATTTGAAGATGGTAAGTTCACTTGCTTACTAGGACCTAGCGGTTGCGGCAAAAGTTCGCTATTAGGCTTAATTGCTGGATTCGTAAAAACCAGCTCTGGAGAGATCTTAATGGGTGATCAAAAGATCACTCGCCCAAATTTAAATAGAACCTTAGTGTTTCAAGAGTACGCATTATTCCCTTGGTTAAATGTAATCAATAATGTAGCTTTTGGTTTAAAGCATTTAATAAAAGATAAAGAAGAACGCTACATTCAAGCTGCTAGATATCTAAAGATGGTAGGCTTGCAAGATCATGCCAAAGACAGCATCTCGCAACTTTCAGGCGGCATGAAACAAAGGGTTGCGATTGCCAGAGCTCTAGCAGTTAAGCCAGATCTGTTATTGATGGATGAACCGTTTGGCGCACTTGATGATCAATCGCGCTCGAACATGCAGAAACTTATCACTGAAATTTGGTCTGAATTAAAAACTACGATTATATTTGTCACTCATAGTATTGATGAAGCTTTGATACTTGCTGACAGAATCATCATCATGGGCAAATCATCGGACGAATACCAATCAGGTGAAATCAAAGCTGATATAGCAATAACAGCTCCGCGTCCGAGGTCATTGAGCGCGCTTAGCGCTTATAGGACTAAAATATTAGATGTGCTTTATGCAAGCAAGAGTTCGACTGAAACGAGCTTTGATGCCGCAATTTGAGCATGCTAAAATAAGCTGCTGATGAGCTACGAACCGTTATTCTTAAAATACCGTCCACAAAAACTTGCTGATGTCCTAGGACAAGATTCAGTAAAAGAAACTCTAATCAATGCAATTCAAAACAATAAGATAGTTCACGCTTATCTTTTAACAGGTCCGCGTGGCTCTGGCAAAACCAGTACCGCAAGAATCATAGCCAAGTCTCTTAATTGCCTCAGCACCCCCAATAACGCATCTGCCACCACTGATCCATGTGGCACTTGTGAAAGTTGCGTAGGCATCACCAACTCATCAAGCATGGATGTAACAGAAATAGATGCCGCAAGTCACGGCGGTGTAGAAGATGCTCGTAAACTGATAGAGCGAGTGAATCTTGCTAGCGTCTCTGGTAAATATCGAGTCTATATCATAGACGAGGTTCACATGTTGAGTACCGCTGCATTTAATGCCTTACTAAAAGTCATAGAAGAACCACCAGCAAACGTAGTATTCATCCTCGCTACAACTGAACTGGATAAAGTACCTAAAACCATAGGTAGTAGATGTCAGCAATTGAAGTTCAAGCCTATCACTATCAATGATGCTTTAACTAGACTAAGATACGTTGCAGGATTGGAAAGCATTAATATTGAGGACAATGCCTTAAGATTAATTGCCGAACATTCAGACGGAGCAATGCGTGATGCATTGAGTTTGTTTGATCAACTCAGTGTATTTTCTAACGAACAAACTGCTATCAACGAAGATAAGGTCTTAGACATCATAGGTGCCGTACCTAGTAACGAACTTGCGCAAATCAGCAAAGAAATACTTTTAAGAGATAGCAGTCAATTAACCAAAATGTTAGATGATTTAACTGCTCGCGGCAAAGAACCCATAAGTATCACTCAAGAACTAATCACGTTCTTACTACGCTTACTTGAAAGCCTCTCCAGCAAAGCACCAGATGCTAAATTACAAGATTTAATTAGCCTCTGCAAAGAAAGGTCTATAGAGAATTACGAGCTAGTACAAATCATAGACTCACTTTCAGAACTAGAAATTCGCCTCAAACAAAGCTCATCTCAAACTAAAAACCTACTAAAAGCTTGGTTGATCAAGATCACACACCGAGCAGATATTTTAGTGGTGAAAGATTTGCTTGCAAGGATAGAGAAGCTAGAGAAAGGCGAACGCCCTACTTCGCCAGCTGTTCAACCAATTACTGCAAGGAGCACTGAAACACCAGTCGCCATTGCAAGGAGCGAAGCAACGAAGCAATCTCACAACACCCAAAGCACAACGATTGACACTCAACGTCCAACACAAGAAGAGCCATCCACAAACAACTCTAACAACAGCTTCACCGACTACCTTTCCCCTGGCTCTAGAGGCATGCTTACCAGTAGCCAAGCACAATTCATTGGAGTCAAAGATGGTGTAGCACAAATGAAGATGCCAGAGAAATTCAAATTCCTCAAATCCAAGCTAGAAGCAAGATCCGAGGAATTAATTTCAGCCATCCAAAAATCATCTGGCAAGCAAGTTCAATCATTAACAATAGAGGTAATGGCGGCTGGCGAAATGCTGGCTGCCAATCCCTGATCCGATCAAGCCTGACAGCCAAAACTCAAGCGATGAAATTCCTCTTCAAGCAAACCCTCTTGAAGGATTGGTTTCAGAATCAGCAGTAATAGCTCACATAGAACCAGGGAACACCAAGGTTAGAACCAAACTAGACGAAGTAGTGGAAGCTGGTTTAAATATATTTGGTGGCAAAGTTCTCACTGTTGAACAGCCATAGGTCCCTTAACTGAACCCTCTCTAAACTGCTTGGCAAAAGGGTTGGTGTTTTTTTCATCAAACAACTCATCAGGAGTACCTTCCCAAACTATATGCGTATCATAAAGCATGGCAACGCGATCACAAGCGCGTTTAATGGTACTAGCTTGGTGAGTTACCACTATAGATGCAGCTTTAATACGATTCTGCAAAGTTACAATTAAATCTTCAATAATAGTACTAGCCACGGGATCTAATCCAGCAGTTGGTTCATCATAAAGTACTATCTGCGGATCATTAACAATCGCTCTGGCAAAGCTGACACGTTTTTTCATACCACCAGAAAGTTCACTGGGAAATTTTCTTTCGATCCCCGACAAACCTACTAAGCTAAGCTTTTCAGCCACTATCCTGTCTATCTCGAACTCAGGCAAGACGACATCAATATTTTCACCAACTAACAATGGAAAACTTATATTATCAGCGATATCCATAGAATCAAATAAAGCAGAATACTGAAATGACATGCCAATAGTTTCTGATCCTAATTGCACCTCGCCAGCATCCAAATCTTCTAAGCCAGCAACTATTTTTAACAGGGTACTTTTACCACAACCAGAGAAGCCTACTATCCCTAGTACCTCTCCTTTCTTTACCTCAAGATTAATACCATCTAAAATTTTAGTGTCGCCAAAAGATTTACTTAAATTTTTTATTCTAATCATTGATTCTACGTCATTGTAATTATAACAATGGGGGGATTTTTAATTATGCAAAAAGTCTAATGACGCCATATTGCGGTTACAATGAAATAGTCTAGGATGTTAAACAAAAGCAACATACTCTACTATTTCACCTTCATTTTACTGGGCTTATTAGGGTTCAGGCTATTTCAGTTACAGGTCATTGAATACAATAAATATAAAGTCTTAGCAAAGAACAACTCGACTCGAACCTCTATCACAAGAGCTCCTAGAGGAATAATATATGATCGCAATAATGAAATATTAGCAACAAGCAAACAATCCTTAAGCGTCATTGTCTATCCTGCAGCCTTAAGAACTGATCAAGAGAAAGCTATGGTTGCTAAAAGACTTTCTAATTTCATATCAAGCTCTTACGAAGAGCTCTTGAAACTGTTTTCAGAAATGGAACCTACCACTCCACTACCAATAACCTTAGATAACGACATTACAGTTGAATCTGCAATCAAGATTTTTGAGAATCAGGATTCTTTACCAGGAATAGCAGTAGAGAAGCAAGCGACCAGATACTATCCGCATAACGAAGCCACGGCTCATTTACTAGGTTTCGTGGGTCAAATCAACAACGACGAGTTAAAGCAGGGACGCTCTCGGGGATTAGGTTTGGGAGATATCATCGGCAAAGATGGACTGGAGAAAGTTTACGATGAAAATCTACAGGGGATCAATGGCGAAGCCAGAGTTTCAGTAGATCGCTACGGACGCAGTTTACAAGAGGGTCCTATCGGCAAGAAAATTATCAAAGATGCAATCAAAGGATCAGATATGCATCTAACTATAGACATCGATCTTCAGAAAGTAGCCTACGAAGCTCTTAAACACATGGCAGGAGCAGCTATTGTTCTGAATCCTAAAAACGGCGAGATCTATGCCTTGGTGAGCACTCCAAGTTTCGATCCAAATATTTTCACTAAACCAGTACCACCGAGTGTCTATAACGAACTGATGCAGAAGAAGGCTTTTATAAACAGAGCTATCTCAGCGTATCCGCCTGGAAGTATTTGGAAACCTATCACTTCACTTGCAGCACTTGAACATGGAGTCGCCAATGAAAGCGAAATCCTACATGTCAGCGGCAGCGTATACTTTGGAGGATTTAGATTTGGAGATTGGACTAGCAAAGAAGACTCCATGAATATAGTAGAAGCCTTAGCCTGGTCAAGAAATACTTTCTTCTATCAAATCGCTAAACGTATGCAACCAGAATGGATAGCCAACACTGGGCGCAAGTTTGGAGCTGGCTCAAAGACAGGAGTAGAATTATTTGGTGAAGCAGCTGGCGTAGTCCCTGATCCAGAATGGAAAAAGAAATATGCTAAAGAACCTTGGTTCCCTGGTAACACCTTACATCTTGCTATCGGTCAAAGTTTCTTAATGCTCACTCCAATTCAAGCAGCTAAAGTAATTTCAGGAATCGCCAATAAGGGTTACAGTCCTCAATTACACTTAATCAAAAATCCTGGCAAAGAAAGATTAATTCCTATAGATGGGTTCTCAGAGAAAACATACGACATAGTACGCAAAGGACTAGAAAGATGCGTAGACACTGGTACTGGGCAAGCTTCTAAATTTACTGAATTTAAAGTTGCTGGCAAAACAGGTTCCGCGGAGGTCAAAGGTTATGCTCATACTACTCACGGTTGGTTTGCTTCTTATGCACCAGCCGATAATCCAGAAATAGTTGTAGCTGTCTTTGCTGAAGGTGCGGGTCACGGTGGTAGCGTTGCTGCACCTGTTGCCAAAAAAATCTACGAAGCTTGGTACGCAAAGAAAATAGGGAAAGAAATTCCTAAGCCCGAAGTGCCAAGTGAAGAGAAGCAAACTGCGCAATAATAATTCATTTGCAAATTAAGCTAGTGTATAATTTTACTTATGCTCAAAAATTTACTATTCCTCTCCACTCTTGTAATCAGCTTTAACCCTGGCTTTGCTAATGAAACTACTAAAACAGTTGTTATTAAAGAAACTACTAAAACTGAAATAGTTAAAACACAAGCAACACTTAGCTCCGACAAAACAACTATCAAACAAGGACAATTCTTCCAAGTGCTTATTAAAAACGCAGAAAATCATCCACGCGTGTGGTTCAACTCTAAAGAGTTCCCTTGCTATGAGCTTGAGAGCAAAACTTACAGAGCTTTGGTTCCAGTAGAAAACCTTACTAAGCCTGGTAAATATTCAATACTCGCAAGGTACGACGGTTGGGAGCAAAAGCTACCTGTAACTGTTACAGACAATGGCAAAGGCGTTTCTAAAATCATTTTAGATCCAGACAAGGCGGACCTAAATCCAACAGAAAAAGAACTCAACTATGTTGGTCATAACTTACATGTAGAAACTGAGCATAAATTATGGAAAGGCAAGTTTATATATCCATCTAAATCACCTCGCTCAAGCCCATTTGGTGTGAAGCGTTCATACAATGGCGGACCAGTTGATAGCTACCATAAAGGATTGGATTTCGCAGCGAATATGGGCGCACCAATTTACGCTCCTGCCAATGGTAAAGTATTACTCACTGGTTATGAGAAAGATGGGTTCGTGGTACACGGTAACGTTATAATCCTAGATCACGGTCAGAGCGTGACTTCTATCTATATGCACTTAAGTAAGATAGATGTTAAAGAAGGTCAAGAAGTAAAACAAGGTGAGAAGATTGGTGAAGTTGGACACACTGGCATCTCTACTGGACCACACCTGCACTGGGGAGTCTATCTATCAGGCATCAGCACTGAACCTGAGTTGTTTGTTAGCCAGGAGATTAAGTAGTGCAGATTACCTTCTTGGGAGCTGCAGGAACTGTAACAGGATCAAAATATCTTCTAGAAGCTAGCGACGGAAGACGAGTTTTAATAGACTGTGGTCTATTTCAAGGATTAAAAAACCTCCGCTTACGTAATTGGCAAGAGCTTCCTATTAATCCGCAATCAATCTCTGCAATAATACTAACTCACGCACACATAGATCACAGCGGCTATATACCAAGACTAGTTAAAGAAGGGTTTAATGGACATATCTATTGCACCCCTGCCACCAAAGCACTCTGCACAATACTTTTAGAGGACAGCGCAAGACTCAAAGAAGAGGATGCGGAATATGCTAATCAGAAAAATTTTTCTAAGCATCACCCAGCACTTCCACTATACACGGTGAATGATGTCAAAAAAGCCATGACCCTATTTAGAACCGTTCAAACGAATGAAGAGTTCAAACTTGCCAATTTTTCAATCAAATTCAGCTATGCTGGACACATACTTGGCGCATCAAGCGTAAGAATAGAAGCAGACGGTTCATCAATATTATTCTCAGGTGATTTAGGACGACACAACGACATGCTGATGTTTTCACCTGCAGCACCAGCTGCTGCTGATTATATAGTAATGGAATCCACTTACGGAGATAGATTGCATGAGAGCATTGATCCTATTGCCACCCTGAAGCCAATCATAGAAAATATCAAAAAAAATAAAGCTGTACTCTTAATACCGTCATTTGCAGTAGCCAGAGCACAGGTCATACTACTTTGCATACATAAATTATTAGAGAAGTATCCTGAATTAAAGATACCAGTTTACATTAATAGTCCCATGGCAAGAGATGTCACCGAACTCTATCAAAGCTTTCACAAAGAGCATAAATTAGACGAGAAAGAAACTCAAATAATGTGCTCAACTGCCAAGTTCATAAACACACCAGAAGAATCAGAAAAACTTAACGAACAAACAGGTCCGATGGTAATCATTTCTGCAAGCGGCATGTTAACAGGAGGCAGAATATTACATCACCTAAAAGCATTTGCAGGAGATGCACGAAACAAAATCTTACTTATAGGATATCAAGCCGAAGGCACTCGGGGAGCAGCTTTAGCAAGAGGAGAACGATCTTTAAAATTCCATGGTTACTATCATCCGATTGAAGCAGAAGTTATAATACTTGATAGTTTTTCTGCTCATGCCGATCAAGGAGAATTAATCAACTGGCTTAAATCAGCAAAACAAAAACCTAAACAAGTCATATTAACTCACGGCGAACCCTCTGCTGCAGATACTTTGAGGCGCAAAATCGAAGAAGACCTACAATTCAACACTCATGTGGCAATAGACGGTGAGACTATTAGTTTAAAATCATAGCCAGCTGTCATTGCGAGCGAAGCGAAACGACGAAGCAATCTCATTAAGGATTCACTGAAAAATGCGTTGCGGTTCCGACCTTTTTTCATGGACCCGACTAGAAAAACTTCGTTTTTCAGCGGGTCCTTAATTACGCATACCTACTATAATTGTGATAACTCTTAGAGCTTCGTGACGCCTTAACCACCAAAGAGACTAAAAACAAATCTACAACCAAAGAGCTACCACCATAGCTAAAGAACGGTAGAGGCACACCAGTAATAGGCATGATACTTAGATTCATTCCAATGTTCACAAATATATGGAAGAAAAGCATAGAAAAAGTACCAATAGCTACTAGGGATTTGAATCTATCATCAGCTATCTTCGCTGTGTAAATTATACGAGTGCAAAGAATTCCATAAAGAATTACTACTGCAATAGTGCCAAGGAATCCAAGCTCTTCACCAATAGCAGAGAAAATGAAATCCGTATGCTGCTCAGGAACAAAGTTTCCTTGCGTCAAATCACCCTTACCCAAACCCTGTCCAAGAAAGCCTCCACTGCCAATCGCATATAAACTTTGAATAATGTGATAGCCTGCACCAAGTGGATCGACATAAGGATCAAGAAATATAGTCAAACGTTTTTGTTGATATTCTTTGAGTAAACCCCAAGCTATAGACTTAAAAAGCATTACTAGCAAATTACAAGAAATTAAAGCAAAAATAGCAGAGCTTGCTCCTGGAGATCGCCAAGCTTGATAGTAAATTACCGTAAGTAAAAATAAAGCTGTAATAAAAATCACGAAAGGAACAGTAATAGCAAAATCAATCTTACCGCTGTGATAGGCAAATAATTTAAAACCAATAGAACTCAATATGGCAGTGATTAACGGCGATATCATAATGAAAAGCTCCATCAATCTAGCTCCAGCCCAAAACAACATGCCAAAACAAATAGCGATATAAACCAGGGTAGTTCCTAAGTCAGGCTGTATCAAAACCAATCCAGCAGGGAGTGCTACCATACCAAGAGTTTTGAGTATATCCCAATAAGTACGTATTGGATGCTTAGCAAGCCAAGCTGCAAGACAAACAATCAAACAGACTTTGGCGATCTCACTGGGTTGAATACTTATAGGACCCAATCTCAGCCAACGTTGTGAACCTAGCACTGTAGTTCCAGCTATTTTCAGGAGCACCAATAAACCTATATTAAAGAAGTAAATTAAAGTAGCGTAATTTTGGAAAAAACTTAGATCAAAAATCCTATAACAAAGACTGACCAAAAATACCGCAACGCCAAAAAATATAATTTGCTTAGTAAAGAATGACCCACCTGCTGCACTCGACAAAGCAAGTAAACCTAAAGAAAAAATTCCTAATACCGTAAGCAATAGGTCCTTTTCAGGGATATTTCTAATGAGCTTAAAGAAGTAATCAAGCATAGATTCATTATAGTAGAGAATACACACCCGCTGCGTGAAAGTGGACGCCAAACAAAATAAATCACGCGTTCCCTTAAACTATTTTTTTGAATACCGTCCACTTTCACGCAGCGGGTGTGTATTATTGCTAAAATACTCCTTATGCGCCAGCGCCGTCCAACGAAGCAAGTACAAATCACTGACCAGCTTTGGATAGGGTCTGAACATCCTATCGTGGTACAGTCGATGACTAATACCGCGACTGACGATATATCTAAATCAGCAGAACAGGTTAAAAAATTATACTTAGCAGGCTCATCCATGGTACGCCTAACAGTTAAAGACGAAGCGGGAGCCAAAGCTATTCCTGAAATAGACGCTAAATTAAAAGCCGAAGGTTTGAACATACCTTTAGTAGGAGATTTTCATTACAACGGACATCTACTCTTAGCTAAATATCCCAAGTGCGCAGAGACCTTAGCCAAGTATAGAATCAATCCTGGCAATGTTGGCTACGGTGATAAGCATGATTATAATTTCGATACCATAATTCAAATCGCTCGTGCTAATAATAAACCAGTGCGCATCGGTGTGAATTGGGGATCACTTGATCAAGATTTACTTACTGAGTTTATGGAGCGCAATGCACATTCAACCTTACGTCATCCTGAGGAGGGCGAAGCCCGACGTAAGGATCCCCTGAGCTTTAAAGAAGTAATCTACCTAGCCATGCGTGAGAGTGCCTTACGCTCTGCCGAGCTTGCTATAAAAGCCGGTCTAGCAGAGGATCGTATAATCATCAGCGTTAAGATGTCTGAGGTTCAAGACCTCATTAAAGTTTATAAGCTAGTAGCTAAGTCTTGCAAGTTCCCACTACATTTAGGTTTAACAGAAGCCGGCACACCGGTACAAGGCATGATCTCAAGTGCAGCTGCTATGGGGATCTTACTACAAGAGGGCATAGGCGATACTATTCGTATGTCGCTCACTCCATCTGCTGGTGTTGGTGAGCTTGCTGACCGCGCTTTAGAAGTCAGAGCCTGTCAAGAATTATTACAAGCATTAGAATTAAACTATTTCAAACCAAGCATCACTAGCTGTCCAGGTTGCGGACGCACTTCTAGCACTTACTTCCAGCAACTCGCTGAAGAAATTAATTCTTATATCTCAGAACAAATGCCAGATTGGAAACTTAAATATCCTGGAGTAGAAAAACTTAAAATTGCAGTGATGGGCTGCATAGTAAACGGTCCTGGTGAATCTAAATACGCAGATATCGGCATCAGCTTACCAGGAGACAACGAAGAACCTTCTGCCCCAGTTTACATAGAAGGTAGTCTGCATACGACTCTTAGGGGTGAGAATATTAGCGGGGAGTTCAAGGGGATCCTGGATAACTACATTAACTCAAAATTCGCCACGACATTAATCACATCATCATGATCCTCAAAAGCTTCCATAGCTTTAAGTATATTAGCAGCATCATCTTTATCAGCAACTTGAATCGTAGTCATGGGAATAAACTCTTCATCACTAGAAATGATTTCCAAGAGAATGGCTTTGCTGGCTTCGAAAGTTTTAGCATTAGCTTCTATATCTTCAGCTTTACAAAACAAATAAATCTCATCATCAACACCCATGTCCTCAAAACCACTATTCATAGCTATTTCAAGGATTTGCTCTTCTAATGAAACATCGAAGTTTTCCGGTTTACGTATCTTCATCACACCTTTCTTCTCAAACAGATAGGCAACGCTACCACTAGTTCCTATAGCACCATCAGATTTACTAAAAGTAGTGCGTAAATCTCCATAGGTTCTATTTACATTATCAGTTGCCGTAAATATCATCACCGCAACACCACCAGGTAAATAACCTTCATATATATTCTCTTTTAATTCAACACCATCGCCCTTACCAGAAGCTTTCTCAATAGCGCGCTCTATGTTGGACTTAGGCATAAGCGCTTCTTTCGCTTTATCAATTGCAGCTTTAAGCTTGAAATTATAATCAGGATTAGGGCCACCACCTGTCTTCACAGCAACAGTAATATTCTTGGCTAGCTTAGTAAACATAGCGGCACGCTTGGAGTCAGTGACTCCTTTAGAACGCTTAATCTGAGACCATTTACTGTGACCAGCCATTAGACACCAGCTTTCTGATGCGACATCTCTATTACAGCATTCACACACTGTGATATACCTTGCTCTAGTTCAGAGATACGCGAGCTACCATGCATATAAGCAGGGCTAGAAGCAATTAAGTTCTTATCATCGCGCACAAACGCTGTAGTCAAACAGGATTTAGATTTAACACCGATCTCTTCTAATTTAGAATTAGCAGCAGCATCAGTTCCTAAAGTAAGCAAGATCTCTGGGTTCTTTTCATGAAGCGCAAGCGCCACTAAAACAGGAGCGATACATATAGCACCAATAGGCTTACGAGCATCATAAGCTTCATTAATAATGCGCTTAACGTCAGCATCTATAGTAGCTTTCACGCCATCAAAAGCAAATGAGCAAAGGTTTTTGGCAGCACCATAACCACCAGGAAGTATCAAAGCATCATAATCTTTCATCGAAACTTTCACCAGATCCTGAATTCTGCCGCGAGCAATACGCGCAGATTCCACTAATATATTACGATTCTCAGGCATCACTTCATCAGTAAGAAAATTTAAAGTATGATGTTGGTTTTTGTTTGGTGCAACACATTGATATTCTGCGCCAGCTTTATCTATCGCCAGCAAGGTTAAAACCGCTTCGCGAATCTCTGAGCCGTCTTTAGCGCCACAGCCAGCTAATACTACTAAAACTTTCTTAGACATAAACAACATTATAGCTAATCTTGCTAGACTTTATCTTGTGTCAGTCAGGCTACCAATAGATAAAAAAGCACATGAAGGTGCCTTATTATTTCGCGAAGCATCAAAAAAGTTTGGTTCTAATGGTCATGATTGCAAATATCCTTCCGGGGCTTTTATCGCAAACAATATTAATAATGATCAATTTAATCCTAATAGACTTGCAAGAGTAACAACGAAAGTAGAGATGCCTATTGCTGAATTCACAAGCAAATTTGGACCCTACGGACCAGTAGTCATCTCTATACTTGAAGATCATGAAGAATTATTGTTTAACTTCCTAAGCACTATAGAACAATTCTTTAAATTAGACAGCCCAGGTCATTCATTCTTAGCAGGTTCTAACGTTTATGTGGCATGGGGAACTAGTCCTCAAGATCTAGAAGAGGCACATAAAAAGATTGTTCGTGATTTAAAAGCACAAGGCTGTGATACTGAAAGAATTAATTTCCTGAATATACTTGATTACAATACTAATATTCGAGAAGCTAATGACAACATAATGGCAGCAGCACAAGCTCAAGGCGAACAAGGAGGATTGCAAGCCTTAAAATATTTAGCACAATACTATAGAAACAATCCTTGTGCCGCATCCTTACTACAAACTAGTAAACCTAGTGATGTTATTCAAGATGAGAATGCAACAACCTTAGCTAATACTCAACCAGCCTTATGCTATGTTCATAAAGATGGCTCACCATTGCATACTCCCCGTAATTGGGACCCAGCTGAACAACCAATCAATCATAATCCTGTAACAATACAAATTGGATTAGAAGATATATGGTCAAAGCAACCAGAAGAACGCTTCCAAGTTCCAGTTTTAAACAAGCTATTATGGAAACAAGATGTTAATTCATTATTTGATCTTAAGGTAGCATTAAATACAAGAAATGAATCATTAATTAGAGTACTTAAGGCTTTTAATCAATTTGTTATGAATAATAAATGGAGATCACAGTGAACATAGATACCCTACAAATCATCTCAGCATTCGTTTTAGGTGGCGGTATCGTAGCACTGCAAGCTTATGCTGCAGAAAAAGTACCACAACAAATCTCTGGCATAGTTTTAGCTTTGCCTTCGACCATCATTGTGAATTATTTTTTTCTATACCAAATTTTGGGACCCGCGGAATTCTCTCATTTACTGCCTTTGATTCCGGCACCATTAGGTTTGTCGTTAATACTACTTGCCTTATATATTTATTTAGCCAAATGGTTATATATAATTTTCAAAGCACCCAAGGTTGTATTAATTTTAGTTTGCACTTTAACATCATCAGCAATCTGGCTTGCCATAAGCATTCCATTAGCAATTCATAAATTTGACAATATACTAATTTCACTAGCAGTATTTACTGTACTTGCATTTCTAAGTCAATTAATTCTCAATCGAGGTTCTGCAAAATATAAACAAGATCAAACTATTCATTACACTTGGCTTGAACAGCTGACCAGAGCTATGTTTGCAGGATTAATGGTAGCCACGACAGTCTTCCTAGCTAAAATACTTGGACCATTCTGGGGAGGAATCATGTCAGTATTTCCAGCGGCATTTCTTTCAGCGATAGTAATCATTCATCATTATTACAATCACGAAGCACTATTCACCTTCTTTAAATCAGCCCCACTTGGCACCACCACTCTGATTATTTACGCAGTAGTAGCAGAGTATAGTTTCCCTGCATTCGGTGCCATATGGGGAACGCTGATTTGCATCATTATTAGTTATACTTACTCTTGGTTATTGAGTAAATTGCATTAGTTCGGCAATATTAAGAAGAATTTAACCTCGACAACTTTAGCCTTACTTAAAAATACCGATATAGCTATCAGTGTCCTTGATTCTGGGTAAAACTGACTTTAAATCACCTTTGGCTAAAATATTAGCCAAGTTAGGGTTAGCGAAGGAAAACCCTCATTACAACACCGCAAAAAAGATTCTTGAAGAATATGCTCAAAATTCTCTAGAACATTTGAAACTATCCCAAGATCGATCATTATATTTTTCAAAATCAGGCAAAGCATTTCTTTCTTATAAAATTTATGACAGGCACGCAATAGTATTTGGTGATCCTGTTGGACCATATCAAGAAATTGAAAGGTTAATCAAAAGTTTCCAGCTTGCTTGTAAATCCAAAAACATAACCTTAGGTTTCTTACAAACTACACCCTCATTTCAAGATATATATATAAAACTGAATTTCGATTTATCAATTATAGGCAATGAAGGCTTTGTGGCATTAAATGATTTTGAACTAAGCGATCCCAATAAAGCTAAACTTCGCGAACAAATAAAAATAGTTGATTCATATAGATATAGGATTCGTTATTATAAGAATCCCAATGAGAAACAAGTGCTACAACAATTACGCAATATCTATCAAGAAAGTGCAGCAAAAGAAGCATTTAACGAAGATTACCTCAGAGAAAGCATCATCATGACAATTGAAGACATGGCAAACAATATTATTGCGTTCACTAATATAATGCCATCTTATATCAAAAATAATTTGGCTCTCGATTTAATATACGCATCAAAGAATGCTCCAGAAGGCAGTTTAGAATATTTATTAACTTATACAATTTTATTCTTCAAAGAGCTTGCATATAAACGATTAAGTCTAGGACTAATAAGCAACGCCAGAACAAGCAACAAGCTTCAAGCAGTCAAAGCAAAATTTATTGACATACTTGAGCCGCGCTATTTTGCTAGAATAGGCATTAATGAAGCTTGCACCTCAATATGAGTTCACTAAAAAACAGGAAACTTTATATAAGCAAGCTAAACAAATAAGCTGGCTTAGCATAATCTATTCATCGATTTCAGTAATCTTACTTTTCTCAGTCCAGGGTCAATCACAAGTAATGAAAACTTCTGTAGTAGACTGAAATGGTGGTAGGCAGATGCTTTAAAATTCGATCATCGTGTTAAAGACTTCTTTATAATACCAGTATGACCCAACCCAAAATACTAATAGTCGGTGCAGGACCAACAGGATTAACATTAGCCAATCTCCTTACGCATTATGGCATTGATTATCATTTAATTAGCAAGAACTCAGGACCTTCCATACACTCAAAAGCACTAGCTATGCATGCTAGAACCTTAGAGTTATTTGAGGAATTAAATCTTAGTGATATGTTTATTGCCGCTGGCAGAATAATCAAAGAAGCTAATATTTTTGCCGATCATAAACAATTAGCACATGTAGACTTAACTACTATTCCAAGCAAATACAATATGGTACTCAGTATAGAACAAAGCCATACCGAAGAAATATTAATCGAGAAACTCAAAAAATACGGGAAACAAATACACTGGAATAATGAACTAATAGAAATTAAAATCAATGGCAAAAGTAACCAAGTCAAGATTCTTGATGGAAATCAAAACATACATGAACTAGAATTTGATTACGTTTGTTCATGTGAAGGTGCACATTCTGTTATTCGCAAACAAGCAGGAATAAATTTCTCTGGAGCTAGTTATAATCAAGGATTCTTACTAGCCGATGTGTTAGTAGACACACCACTTCAAGCCAAGTCAGTGTATGGGTTTCTGAGCGAGACTAGTATATTTGCGACTATTCCACTTAAACAGGAAAACTACTGGCGTATTATTACCACGACAGGAAATGATTACTCTGGTGATTTAAGCAAGGCAACTATCGAAGATCTCATTCGAGTAACCAAAGATTCAAAACCTAAAAATTTCAATATCCAACAAAGTACCTGGGTTTCATATTTTCGTGTACATCACCGCATTGTAGATAGATACAGAGAAGGAAATGTATTCTTACTTGGGGACGCCGCTCATATACATAGCCCAATCGGCGGACAGGGCATGAATGCTGGCATGCACGATGCTTTTAATTTCGCTAGTAAACTTACTGCAGTTATTCTCAACAACATGGAAACTTCATTTCTTGATTCATATGAACAAGAGCGTAAAAAAATTGGTCAGCAAATAGTCAACGGTACTGATCTAGCGACACGAATAATTATTGGACGTAACCTCTGGTCACATAAGTTACAGAAACTTATAGCACCAATGGCATTTGCAAACCCCGCAATCAGAAAGCGATTAGTCAAGAACCTGGCGATGTTGAGATAAGTTTTAATATTGAAAGCCTAGGGTATACAGTGTTATAATAATTTGTATTCAAATGATTAGAGTTGACAATAAAGGAGTTCGATCATGAAAAAATTTACATCCCATTTAATTATTACTGGCCTAACGGTCGTATTAAGTAGCAGTAATGCTTTTGCAGCAGGAGCCGCTGGAGGTGCAACAACAGGCACAACAACAGGAACAGCAACTAGCACTACTAACAGTAACGTCAATAGTTCTACTAGTAATCAACAAAGTACTTTTAGCTCTCCAGGTACTACGAATAATCCAACTACAGGAATCAATCGTACACGTCCATAGCTATTTATTTAGCCCTTCGCCATCTGCGCAAAGAATGCTTTGAGTCGAAACAATGCTAAGATAACCTTATCAAACCTAGTTGATAAAGGAGCTATATGACGATTAGAATTTTCCAAATTTTGTTTTGCCTGATGA
>JACCDV010212382.1_pt1 | contig 55909 bp, 59 predicted proteins | sample 7446131 | NCBI WGS metagenome assembly JACCDV01 (sample SAMN15323448, study PRJNA562643) | freshwater metagenome | isolation source: river surface water | place: USA:Blue River Watershed | collected 2017-08-17
CTTACCGTAATTAGCAAGAAGGAAGTCGTCTATCCTCTCCCTAACCTGCTCGTCGCAAGCATGAGCGCGAGAGTAAAGAGCTCCGTTTGGCAGGACCTTCTCGGGACCGCCGGCACAAATGAGGTTAAAGTCGCGCTTGTCATCGCCCTCGTTCTCATGAGGACGACGAGTGAGGTAGAAGTAAGTGTCACCTGTTGGGTCACTTGCATCTGTCTTGTCCTTCAAGAAGTAGCTTATAGCTGTAGGAGGATGATTTAGTGGTTGGATGTAGCCCGCCATATAGCCTATGCGTCCTGCCACAGAGTGGTGGAACTCCGTGTTGATGTCCTGGCCGACGTTGTTGTCTATAGAGAAGTTCTCAAAACCGTTGGTGCAGAGTACCACCCTCTTGGCTTCGATAGTCTTGTTTAGCACCTCAAGCCTTGCAGAGTCCTTGTCTAACCTTACAATCTTAAGTGGACTCTCTTCGAAGAAGGAGAATTTGTCTTTGTAAGTAGATATGAGGTAACCAATTAACTCCTCGGTAACCAAAGCGCTGTTGGTGCAACCCTTCTGATATGAGATACAAGCGATGAAGCTGGTGTTGTTTGTGTCCAAAAGGTCTAAGATGTCCTTGTGCTTCGCAAGAGAGTAGAGTGGTCTGTATTCCTCTGGTATATCCCTTAAGCCTTCCCAGCTCTCAGAGATAATTATGGACTCCCTCTGAATGCCGTTCCTCTCTCGATACTTGTTGGACTCTAGGAAGTCTAAGAGCTTCCCCATTTCCGCCACTCCGGCATAACCAGTGAAGCGGTGTATGGGGGTACGAAGCTTGGCCTCGGTAACTATCTCTTCCAGAAGAACCCAAGCTGACTCGACATCACGAACTCCGTCTGTAGCCAACTTCTCCCCGAACTCCTCTACCATACTTGGGAGTGGTCTCTCAAAGTAACTAGCGAGTTGTCCTGCGTTGTGACCAGTGGCTCCATGCGCTACCTTGTCTGCTTCTATAAGTACAACTTTGTTTGGAGTGTCTCTAAGAGTAAAGAATGCTGTAACCACCCCAGCTATACCTCCTCCAACAATAGCTACATCTGTAGAAAGATCTTGATCTAGAGGTACTACAGGCCTTGTACGGTTTAACTGCTTTATCCAAGGCGATGAGTTGGGAATCATTAACAATATTCTAACCTCTTAATTAGGTTTATTAAGAGATGCGTGTTGTAGCACAATTTTTATTGATTTTTGTCAAAAAATAATATATAATATTTACATCTAAAGTTTGCAGATAGATCCGTTTATCCAAATGAGTGAGCGCAACTAGCTCACTGCACCGAAGCTCCTAGTTTGCAATTAGACTGGCGTGCTCAACTATCAGATTAATAATCGAAAAATGACAAAATCAAAATTTGTGCGTTTTACTAGTACCTCATTGGGTCTTCTAATGCTTACACTGCTGTTTGTACCAAAGGCAGAAGCTGCAGAATGGCCAAACATACTGACAGGTAACAATCTTGCTCTTGGATCAACTGGTCAGGGAGTAGTTGTTCTTCAAGGTTTGCTATCTGAACTTGGATTCTTACAAGTACCGACCGGTGTAGCTCTTGGATACTACGGGAAACTCACACAGTCCGCAGTTGCAAGTTATCAGATGTCGAAGAATGTGACGCCAAGCATAGGATACTTCGGGCCACTTTCTAAGATTGCTATGCACCAAGAGTTTGCTTCCAAGAATTGGTTAACAATGCTTGGCTGGTAATCTAAAGATTAGATTTGGATATAAAAACCACTCTAAGTAGAGTGGTTTTTATTCTACTGTACTTTCAAAAAGATCTATAAGGTAAGCATCTATCTGTCTTTGCTGGAGGGTGTAGAATTCCTGCTTCTCCTCGAAGAGCCTCTTGGCCAAAGCCACCCCAACGAAGCGCCAGTGCCACGGCTCATAGATGTACGATGGGTTGTCCTCTGGATACGAGAGGATGAAGCCGTGCTTGTAAGCATTATTGAGTAGCCACTCATACTCCTTGGTCTTAGCGAAGTCGAGAGTGGCAGAGCTGATTTTTGAGGTAGTGAAATCTATGGTTGTCCCAAGTTGGTGCTCGGAGTAACCCTGGTCAGCGGAGAAGCTGTTGGCTGTCCCAGCTCCATAGGTAATTGAGAAAGAATCCTTTATAACTGTCTGCTCTTCGAAGGATCTGTAGGCAGAGAGGATCTTCAAATCCATGCCGAAGGCTCTAGCCTCCTCGAGTAGTCTCTGTAGGAATGGGTACACCAAGACCAGAACTCGCTGTGGCTTGGTGGGGTTCGTTAGGAAGAGAGGGCTTATCTCTGTAAGACCTTTGGGGATGTAATTCTCGTTTAAGAAATAAATCTTGGAGTACTGTCTCAACAGCTCTTCATCTGTCTCGGCTAACTTCTTTAGCTTCTCTAGAGTACTAGAGAGTCCGTCTATCTGGGTGCTGTACTCGTCTATGTCGCCACGGGCTGTCTTTAGGTCCTCATTTAGCTTCAAGTTCTCCTCCAAGGCCTCCGAGAGGTCAGCTCTCGTCTCTACAAGTCTCTGGCTTAGGGTGTTCTTCTCTCCATTTAGCCTGATGTAGAAGTACACTCCAGCAGCCAATAAAATCACTAGAGCGACTGAAATTGGAACTATTAGCTTTTTATGGATCAAGACCTTATCGGGCATCTTGCTCCGCGTCTAGGGCTCGAACCTAGGACATCCTCCTTAACAGGGAGGCGCTCTACCAACTGAGCTAACGCGGAATGTGGAAAATCATACCAAAAATCCGCCTCAAATCAAATTTCTTTGGTACAATATTTGTAATGGAATCCTTCAGAACTTTTGTGCGTAAGCATATAACCCACCACTCTCTACACTTCCTGCTACTTGTTGGGATCATGGCTCTCATCATCTCGGGAGACGTATTTGTCCACAATGTTGGTCTGGCCTTCGACGACATAGACAGAGACCTAGCTCCAGCTCTCATAAACCACACCAAGAGTATCCCCCCACCTTCGCTTGAGGTCCCTGACAGAAGTTTGGCTCTCGGTGAGAGGAGTAAAGAGGTCTTGCTACTACAAGACTTTCTAAAGTGGAAGGGTTTCTGGCCCGAGGAAGAGAAGCTCACTAGCTACTTCGGAGAGATGACACAAGAGAGTGTAAAAAAGTACCAAGAGTCAGTCGGCATAGACCCAGAGGGCATAGTCGGACCTGCTACTAGAGATGCTTGGAGGACAGAAGTAGAAAAGTTTAGAAAGTAATACACAGGTAAGGCTCGCCAAAGACCCAAAACCCTTATAAAATAAAGGTTAATGAGCCTTACACACGACTCGCATTTTGAAGTTTCTAGACCTTGGGGGAAGTTCATCCAATTTACCAAGGACTCTCCTTCGACAGTTAAGATTTTGGAAGTTAATCCTAATGAGGCCTTCAGCCTCCAGTACCACGAGAAGCGTACAGAAGCTTGGTACATCATCTCGGGCTCGGGCACAGTAGAGATAGGTGAGGACAATTTTGATATAAAGCCGAACGCAAACTTCCTCATTCCGCCCAACACCAAGCACCGCATAACCGCCGGAAGCGAGAAGGTGGTAGTGCTTGAGGTGTCTACAGGAGAGTTCGACGAGGAGGATATCGTGCGAGTTGAGGATCGCTATGGGCGAGTAAAAAATGAGTGAACTTCTTTTCAATGAACTTCTGATTGCGGGAATAATTGTTTTCCTGTTACTTGTACTTTGGCTACTCTCGGAACCTCTAAAGCAAATCTTCACCCACTTCCCTCTCCAGAGAGTTGCTCATAACCCCTTACTCTCTCCTCATGGTCTAAACGATTGGGAGACACACTCTGTCTTTAACCCGGGAGCCTTTATGGACGACGAGGGAGCTGTGCACCTCTTGTATAGAGCAATAGGATTAGACGGTCTCTCTAAGATTGGGCACGCCAAGAGTGATGACGGCAAGAACTTTGAGAGACGCTTCAGCTACCCCGTGTACCAACAGATGCCAAGCTCTGCCAACCTTATTGACGAAAGAGAGAAGAAGTACAACCCAGCGCTTTATGCATCTGGTGGAGGCTGGGGAGGGTGCGAGGACCCTCGCACTGTCCGTATAGACGACCAAGTATATATGAGCTACACCGCTTTTGAAGGATGGCACTCCGTGCGTATTGCTCTAACCTCCATAGGTCTCAATGACTTCAAGCAAGGCAAGTGGAATTGGAAGAAGCCTCTCTTCCTCTCTGCACCAAACACTGTGGAGAAGAACTGGGTCCTCTTCCCAGAGAAGTTTGATGGCAAGTTCGCTATCCTCCACAGTATCTCTCCAGAGATAAAGATAGACTATGTAGAGAATCTTGATTCATTAGGCAGAACCAAATTTATCCAAAGCCAAAACTCACCAACCAGAGGTGGCAGAGAGACTCACTGGGACAACTGGATGCGTGGAGCAGCTGCTCCACCTATAAGGACTGACAAGGGCTGGCTCCTCCTCTACCACGCTATGGATAGGAACGACCCCAACAAGTACAAACTCGGTGCAATGCTTCTTGATATAAATGACCCAACAAAGATCACTCACCGCTCTCCATCCCCCGTACTCTCTCCAGAGATGCATTATGAGAACGACATGAAGCCTGGAGTGGTCTACGCCTCTGGTGCGGTGGTCATAGGAAATGACCTCCACGTCTACTACGGAGGTGGAGACAAATATATCTGTGCTGCCACAGCCAACTTAAACGAATTACTTAACTGGCTCGTAAGCGAGGGTCGGGTGTAGAATAAATATAAATTATGTTCACTGTAAAAAGATCAGAAGACAATCCCCTCCTCTCACCGAGGAAGGAACATCCTTGGGAGGCAGCGGCCGCCTTCAACTGGTGTCCTGTGAAGAGCGGTGCACTCACTCACGTAGCTTATAGAGCATTATCAGAAAGAGAGCTCCTGGAAGAGCCTAAGATACATCGCTCTATCATTGGTCGTGCTACCACAAAGAACGGTAAAGACTTCTTCGACCGAACTCCCTTCATCACACCAGAGAAGGACTTCGAAAAGTTTGGTTGTGAGGACCCTCGAGTAACCAAACTCGGCAAGAAGTACTACACTCTATATACAGCTCTAGGAGACTACCCCTTCAACGCAGACAACATCAAGGTGGCTGTCGCTATAAGCAAGGACATGAAGACCGTGGATGAGAAGCATCTTGTCACACCCTTCAACGCCAAGGCGATGGGCCTCTTCCCCGAGAAGGTTAATGGCAAGTATGCAGCTCTCCTCACTATAGACACCGACAGACCGCCATCAAACGTGGCTTACGCAGAGTTTAATAAAATTGAAGACCTCTGGTCCAAAGACTTCTGGGACAAGTGGTACAGCGAGAAGGACTCTCACATCATAAACTTCCACAGACAGGGAGACGACCACATAGAGCTTGGAGCTCCACCACTTAGGACCAAGTTTGGCTGGCTTGTGCTCTACTCACACATCAACCACTATGGCCAAGGCAACACCACCTTCGGTATAGAGGCAGTACTACTTGATAAGAAGAATCCGAGACTTATCATCGGTCGTACCAAGGGCGCCTTCTTGGTACCGGAGCTCTACTATGAGATGACGGGCCTCGTACCAAACATCGTCTTCCCCTCTGGAGCCTTGATTAAGGGTACCAATTTAGAGATCTACTATGGTGGAGCAGACACACACTCTTGTAAGGCAAGCATAAGACTAAACGACCTTATAAAGAGTATGCTGCCTAAGAAGACTCACTTCACCACTCGCTTCGTTGGTAACCCTATCATCTCACCAAGACAAGGCAAGAGTTGGGAAGCGCACGGCACTCTTAACCCCGGAGCAATAGACCTTGGCGGGATGATACACATCCTCTACAGAGCTATGGGAGATGACGATACCTCCACCTTCGGCTATGCGACAAGTAAAGACGGCTTCGTCATCAAGGAGAGAAGTGACGAGCCTGTATATGTGCCCCGTGCAGACTTCGAGAAGAAGTACCACCCTGGTAACTCTGGCTGTGAGGACCCAAGACTCATCCAGATAGGTAAGGATGTTCTTATGACCTATACCGCTTATGACGGCTCGGTACCAAGAGTAGCTGTAACCAAAATATCTAAAGAAAACTTCTTAAAGAAGAAGTGGAGCGCATGGAGTATGCCTGTTGTCATCACTCCTTGGGAGGTTACAAATAAGGATGCCAGCATCATCCCAGAGAAGACTCCTGCGGGATACGTCTTTCTCCATCGTATCAACGAGAGCGTGTGTGCAGACATCTTGAGCTCTCTAGACTTCGAGAAGGAGAAGGTCGTGCGCTGTATCGAGCTTATACAACCAAGGCGTGGTATGTGGGACGGACACAAAGTTGGCATCTCTGGACCCCCGATGAAGACCCCGAAGGGCTGGCTCCTCTTCTACCACGGAGTGTCGGAGACGGGTACGTACAGAGTTGGAGCAGTGCTTCTCGACCTCAAGGACCCAACCAACATCCTCGCCCGCACTGCTGTGCCTCTCTTTGAGCCAGAAGAAGACTATGAGAAGAAGGGAGTCGTGCCCAAGGTCGTCTTCCCCTGTGGGAACATCTTACGCGGAGACAAGGTCTTTCTATATTACGGAGGAGCAGACGCGGTGGTTGGCGTAGCCACCCTCTCACTTAAGAGCTTACTCAAGATCCTCTCATGAGTGATGAGTATAGAGACAAAGAAGTAATCATCTTTGACCTAGATGGTACTCTAGCTATAAGTAAGTCACCCTTAGACGATGAGATGGCTCAACTACTAGTCGAGCTACTCCGTAGACGTAAGGTCATCATCATCTCTGGTGGTCACCTGAAGCAATTTGATAAGCAAGTTATAAAGAGGATGAACCTAACGCCAGAGACTTTTGCCAACTTCTTCATCATGCCGGGCTCTGGCTCCAGTATGTACAAGTTTAACGACAACAGAGAGGAGCTCATCTACGCCGACTTACTATCAGCGGAAGACAAAGACAAGATCTTCTCTGCCTTCTACTACGCCTTGGAGCGGGCTCCCTTCAACCTACCTGACTTCCCTTACGGCGAGAGGATTGAGGACAGGGATGTGGAGATCACCTTCTCCGCCTTGGGACAAAACGCTCCCGTAAAGGAGAAGGAGAAGTGGGACCCAGACCACAGGAAGCGCGAGATACTTATAAAGTTCTTACAAGACAAGATACCTGAGTTTGAGATACACATGGGAGGCATGACCTCCATAGACGTTACTAAGAAGGGTATCAACAAGGCCTACGGCATTAGGCGAGCTAGTGAGAAGCTTGGTGTACCTATAGATAGAATGGCCTTTGTAGGAGACGCCTTGTACGAAGGAGGTAATGATGCCCCCGCCAAAGAGACGGGTATAACCTGTATATCAGTCAAGGATATAGACGAGACGAAGAAGCTTATACGTGAGATAATAAGGCAATGAATAAGTTCCTACTTGTCGCTATTGTTGTTGCCTTGGGGTTCGGCTTCTTCTGGTTTAAAGATAATTCTAAGGAAGAAGGAGGGGTGGAAGTAGTGCAGACAGTCTCGAAACCAGATATAGCGAGTGGCACCTTCGACTTTGAGGGAGAGGACATCGAGCTTGTGGATGGCAAGGCTACTACCAAGATCTCGCCCGATAGTGCCATAACCATAGAGACCATACTGACAGACAAGGTAGAGTACGGCGACATAAACGGAGACAAGAAGAACGATGCTGTAGGACTCGTCGTGCAAGAAGGAGGTGGCTCTGGCACATTTGTATACCTTATTGCTTACACCTCGGGCAATGTAGAGTACAAGGGCTCTAATGCGGTCTTTGTCGGCGACAGAATATCTCCAGAATCTCTAAGCATAAGCGACTCCGGTGTCATTACTGTAAAGTACTTAGATAGACTTCCAGACGAGCCCATGGCGGCTGACCCTAGTGTCTCTACCACCAAGACCTTCAAGTTTCTAAAAGGTACTCTTGAGGAAAGATAGTTTTTGTGCTTTAATATCTCCTCATGCAAATTAGAAACATCGCTATCATAGCGCACGTCGACCACGGCAAGACGACCCTAACAGACGCCCTCCTCCGACAGAATGGCATGTTCGCCGAGGGTGAGAGTATGGACAGCAACGCCCTAGAGAAGGAGCGAGGCATTACCATATACTCCAAGAACACCTCCCTCTTCTACAAGGATACAAAGATCAACATCGTAGACACCCCTGGACACTCCGACTTCGGCTCCGAGGTTGAGCGCGTGCTCCGCTCTATAGACACAGTGCTCCTCGTGGTGGATGCACAAGAGGGTCCAATGCCCCAAACACGCTTCGTACTTAAGAAGTCTCTTGAGCTTGGACTAAAGCCAATAGTGGTTATAAACAAGATAGACAAGCCTGCAGCAAGACCTGAAGTAGTGCACGAGATGGTACTCGAGCTCTTCCTCGAGCTTGGAGCAGACAATACTCAAATAGACTTCCCCACTGTCTACGCTATAGGACGCGAAGGTATGGCCAAGAGGAACCTCTCGGATGAGTCCAAAGACCTAAACCCCCTTCTAGATGTAGTCCTCGAGCACGTACCTCCAGCAGAGCAGAAGCTCGATGTCCCCGTCCGCCTACAGCCCTTCAACCTTGCATACGACAACTTCCTTGGTCGCTTGGCTATCGCTCGTGTGTACGAGGGAGTACTCAAGATGGGTCAAGAGGTCTTTGTGAAGAAGCCAAACGGCGAGAACTACAAGGGCAAGATTACCAAACTCTACACCTTTGAGGGGATAAAGCGTGTTGAGAGCACAGAGGCTATCGCTGGAGACATCGTCATGCTCGCCGGACTCCCAGAGATATACATTGGAGACACTATAAACGCAGACCAAAATGCAGACGCTCTCCCTGCTATCAATGTCGATGAGCCTACTATCTCTCTCCGCTTCCTCGTGAACGACTCACCCTTCGCCGGTAAGGAAGGCAAGTTCGTCACAGGACGCCAAATCCGTGAGCGACTCGAGAAGGAGCTTGAGGTCAACGTAGGACTCAAAGTCGACTTCTCCTCAAGTGAGTATATGACCGTCTATGGTCGTGGAGAGCTACACATCGCCATCCTCTGTGAGAACATGCGCCGTGAGGGCTTCGAGCTCCAGGTCTCACAACCTCACGTAATCATTAAGGAGGAGAACGGCAAGAAGACAGAGCCATACGAGGAGGTGGTGATAGACGTACCGGAAGAGATGAGTGGTACCGTTATCTCTACTCTCACCTCTCGTCGTGCTCAACTTATGGATATGAAGACCGAGAACGGTCAAACTCGTTTGATATTAGAAGCCCCTACTCGAGGACTCCTAGGCTACCGAGGTCAGTTCGTTGTTGATACTAAGGGGTTGGGCATCTTCTCCTCACGCTTCATCGCCTTCAAGGACTATGCAGGAGTGATAGACCACCATGATGTGGGCTCTATGATCTCTATGGAGAACGGCAAGGCTCTCGCCTTCTCACTCGACAACCTACAGCAAAGAGGCGTGCTCTACATAGAGCCAGCTACAGAAATCTACGAGGGTCAGGTCATCGGCAACACCTCTAAGGGTGAGGACTTGTATGTGAACCCAACCAAAGGTAAGCAACTCACCAACATGCGCGCCTCTGGCTCTGACGAAGGTATCTTCCTAGTCCCTCCTTACAAGCTCGACATCGAGAGAGCTATGGAGATTATGAAGGATGATGAGTATATCGAGATCACTCCCTCTTCCGTCCGTCTAAGGAAGCAACTCCTTACTCAGCAAGCCCGCTCCAAGGTTACAAGGAACAATAAGTAAGCTTGACAAAGTAGTATAAATATGCTAAGATGGTGAGTGGAACCCACGCACCATCACTCAACTCGTTCTGGAGGGCCTCATGGCCAGCAAGAAGCTCATCAATTTTGTGAAAGTGATCTCGGCCGAGGCCACAATTGTGACCATAGTCCTCGTCCTCATTTCACCCTTCGTCTTTTCGAATGAAGCCGACGAACCGGTTGCGGTCACTCTACCGAAGGCAGAACCCGAGTTCCGCCAGATCGACTTCCCGAACTTGGGTACGACCTCAGTGGAGGTCTCAACACCGGCAATCACCTTCAGGGTGACCAAGCCCATTGATCCCAACCATTTCGTGGTTGAGTATATTCAGAGCGACTCCGGTGTCACAATCTGGACAGGATCAAACTTCGCGGATATCACGGTTATGACCGCTAAGACCCGCGAAGTCCATTCGAGAATGACGACTGGGCGAATCCAGGAAATCGTCATCGATGTGGTGGTCCAGAGTAAACCCTGGATGCGCTGCATTGTTACAGCCCCTCTAGGAAGCAAGACATCATACGGAATGATCATGAACTGCAGTTGATTGCTTGAGCCATCGGCTCACGCCCGCTTGGGAGATTCATTTCTCCCTGGCGGGTTTTCGTTTATATTTTGTACTCCCCTACTCGGGTACGTTTGATACTGTAAGCTAGGGCGCATGTGCCAAGCTTCTTACCCATCTCATGTGCTAGAGAGCGGATGTAAGTACCGCTCGAGACACTAGCTTTGAAATGCGAAATTAGAACCTTCTCTCCAGGGATTATTATCTCATTCCACTTTTTCTTTATCTCTGCTTGTCGAAAGTCACCTTTGACCAAATCTACTCTGTTCAATATCTCTTTCAGCACATCATCCTGATTCTCTAGTTTTGTATCGATATGTTCAATCGAGAAGATCTTTATCCCTCGCTCTGGAGTATCTAGCTCGTTAGTCTGCCCTCTCACCTTCATAAAGTCCTTGTTGAAGACTTTGGAGGAGTAGGGTGGATACTTCTGAGTCTTCTTCTCTCTTATCTCATCCAACAACTTCTCCATCTTAAAGTCGAGTTTGATTGGCATGGATCCTGTCTCAGTCACTAAACCCAAAATATCATAAGTATCGGTAGCGAAGCCCCAAAGCACTTCGAACTCGTATGTCTTGTCTAAGCTCAAATACTTGTCCTTCTCTCTAGTATCTCCCGCGAGAACAAGCATAAGACCCTCTGCCATTGGGTCAAGGCGCCCCAAGTAGGTCATGTTGGCGTCCATGTACTCTGGCTTCTCCAGCCTAAGGCGCTCAATACACTCTAGAGGCGTCTCACCAGGGTTCTTATAAAGTTTTAATATTTCTGAACTCATTTTACGAAAAGGCTCACTTCTTAATACCTCAAGAAGTGAGCGGTGCGACTACTTCGCGTTGCAGTCGATCGATGGCGTGCAGTGCACGATCTTCAGGGGATACTCGCCCCTTGCGAGCTTGGGGAAGCTGAACATGATGCCGATGATGATGAGTGCAAGGTAGATCCTCCACTTGCCACCATCGTAACTCTGCTTGTACGCCCGGTCGGACATCAGCGCTCCTTGCTGGGGTGAGGTACTGCCTTCTTGCAAGATAACCTATTAATAAATAGGTGTCAATATAAGTACAAGATTTGAGGCTTATTTGTTATAATCTCTATTATGTCAAAGCTTAGCACCGACCCATATAAGGGAGTTCGCGACTTCTACCCAGAGGATATGGCGATACAAAACTACATCTTTGGCGTGTGGAAGAAGGTGGCAGAGAGAGAGGGCTACCAAGAGTACAGTGCCTCTATCCTTGAGCCTACAGAGATATACAGCGAGAAGTCGGGAGACGAGATAGTGAACGAGCAAACCTTCACCTTCACAGACCGAGGTGAGAGGAGTGTGACTCTACGCCCCGAGATGACCCCTAGCCTCGCCCGCATGGTCGCTGGCAAGAGACGTGGGCTCAAGTTCCCTCTTAGATGGTTCTCTATCCCCAACCTCTTTAGATACGAGAAGCCTCAAAGAGGCAGGAAGCGTGAGCACTGGCAGCTAAATGCAGACCTCTTGGGAGTGCCCGGTCTGGAGGGTGACAAGGAGATGCTCTCGCTCCTCTACAAGGTTATGAAGGAGTTTGGTGCCAAAGACGAGGACTTTGAGATAAGAGTGAACAACTGCAACCTAGACGAGGTGAAGGACGTAGCACCAAACATAGTCTTCGACGACTCCTTGGCCCGTGGACAAACTTACTATACTGGCATAGTCTTTGAAGTCTTTGATAAAAATAGCGAAAACCCAAGAGCTCTAGCCGGAGGAGGCAGATACGACAACTTGCTTGAGCTCTTTGATGTAGAGGCTGTGCCTGCAGTCGGCTTTGGTATGGGCGACATAACCATGCGCGACTTCTTAGAAACTCACAACCTCCTACCGAATGCGTAAAATTGTTTTTGATATTGAAACGAAGAACGTCTTCGCCGACGTTGGTGGTAGTGACCCAACTCTCTTAGACCTTTCACTTGTTGGCGTATGGGACTCAGAGACTGATGCATACACAAGCTATCTACAAGAAGAGCTTGGTCTACTTTGGCCCATCATAGAGCGGGCTGATATCCTCATAGGCTTCAACTCTGACCACTTCGACATACCCATACTAAACAAGTATTACCCTGGTGACCTCACGAAACTGAAGAGCTTGGATATCCTAAAGGAGATACAAAGAGCCTATGGCCGTAGGATGAAGCTCGACCAACTAGCCGAAGGGACTCTAGGTAAGAAGAAGAGTGGTCACGGACTAGAAGCTATAGAGTGGTGGAAGAAGGGTGAGATAGAGAAGATAAGACAATACTGTCTAGATGATGTAAGACTCACAAAGGAGCTCTACGACTTCGCCAGAGAGAACGACAAGCTAACCTTCAAGGAAGGAGGCAAGCTCTTCGAGATAAAGCTCGACACCTCAAACTGGGAAGCTCGTGGCGACAACAAGCTCACCTTTACCCTACCCTTCTAAACAAGTAGTAAGACGATACACGCCAGCACTACTCTATACCAAATAAACACAGTCAGTTTGTGATTCTTCAAGTACCTGATCAAAAAGTGTATCGCTCCTAACCCAGATACAAAAGCCACGGTACAAGCAACTACTATAGGAAGACCAATACTCGAGAGCCCGCCACTTTGACCAAGTTCTACAAACTTCATAAGACCAGAGCCCAAAATAATTGGGAAGGAAAGTATGAAGCTAAAGCGGGTTGCAGACTCTCTTGTCAGTCCGGCAAGTAATCCACCAGATATCGTAGCTCCCGAGCGCGACACACCGGGGATCAAGGCTAAAGCTTGGAAGAGTCCTACGACAAGGCCCCGCCTTGGAGTTAGAGTCTGGTTTTGCTTTGCGAATCTCTCGGCCAAGTACATCAAGATAGAACCTAGGATAAGAGTCCAAGCCACCAAGTAAGCACTTCTAAAGACCGTCTCCATCTTACTTTCAAGCAACAAGCCCAAGACTAAGGCTGGTATGGTGCCTATGATAATTGCATATAGAGTGGTCTTGTCTTTGTGAAGAGAGACAAAATCTTTAAAGAAGTAGACTCCTACGGCTAGTATGGTGGCCAGCTGAAGTACGGCATCTACAGAGAGAGCATCACCTCCAACCAAACCCAAAACATCTCGAGCAAGAACAAGATGCCCCGATGAAGATACGGGGATAAACTCCGTCAAACCCTGCACGAGACCCAATATAACTGCCTCAAGCCAAGACATATACAACTATGCTATCACGGGTGATATAATTCCACGATGGAAAAACAAAACAACATTATGGTACCTATTGCCATTATCCTAGCTGGGGCAATGGTAGCGGTAGCAGTCTACTTCACTGGTGGAGGACCAGTAAAAAGCCCAAATAAAATTGAGGAGGAGAAGGTGGATGTGAGCCCTGTTAGCGCAGAGGACCACATATTAGGCAATCCTTTGGCAGAAGTGGTGGTGGTCGAGTACTCAGACTTCGAGTGCCCCTTCTGTAAGGTCTTCCACAACACTATGCACCAGATTGTGAGCGAGTATGGAGACAGAGTAGCTTGGGTTTATAGGCATATGCCAATACCCGAGCTCCATGCTAGAGCCAAGAAGGAGGCTGAAGCTTCCGAGTGTGCGGCCGAGCAAGGAGGCAACACCATCTTCTGGAAGTATGCAGACAAGATCTTCTCCACAACACAAGGCAACGACTCTCTAGACCCAACCGAGTTGCCGAAGATTGCTGGATCTCTTGGGCTTGATGTTGAGAGGTTCAACCTATGCCTAAGTAGTGGCAAGTACACACAAGCAATAGAAGATTCTATCAAGAGAGCTAAGGCCGACGGCATACCACAGGGCACTCCCTACTCAGTGATACTAACCAAGAGTGGCGAGCAGATAACGATAAGAGGTGCTGCCCCCATAGAAGAGATGCGCATTAGGATAAGTGAGGCTCTGGCTAAATAACCTTACTCCAAGACCTACTCAGAGAGCAGAGTTCTCAAGGAACAATACTCACAATCGTCCTTGCCACAATTGCTCTTGAGTATCTCCCCACTCCAAACAGACTTTACCAAGGAGTCGAGGCTCTCGAGTACCTGCTTCTTGTCGTTATCCTCTACCTCTAGGTTAGTAATGGCTATGCGCTCCTTCTTGTCTGGTTTGATAAAGGCTAGGTAGAGAGACTTCTTCTTTAGCTTCCACTTTGGATCTGCCTCGGTCAGTATCTTATAAAAGACTAATTGTCTGAAGTAGTTGCCGAGAGAGTCCTTCGTCTCGCCTTTGATCTCGTTTATTGACTTGGCTTCGGTGGTCTTGTAATCAAAGATCTTTAGCTCGTTGCCTTGGTCTACTACGAGGTCAAGCTTGCCGTGTATGGGCACAAAGACAGACTCCTTGCCCACCACTACTTGCCTCTCTGACTCAACCCACTTTTCTGTATATACTGTGCCTGACTCCTTAAGATGCTCCTTAAGCTCTCTTACGACAATACCGATCTCCTCCTCAAGGTTATGCTTTATCAAGTCCTTCTCCTTCTTTGATAGGTATGAGTCGTCTATACTCCTCTCGGCTATCTCTCGCATAATCCTTTCTATCTCTGTGCTCTCCAAACTAAGTCTGTCTGGGCTCATCCAGATGTGAGAAAGTGCTTCATGCATAGCTGTGCCCTTGGTAGCGGTGATGCTTGGAGCTTGTGGCATCTTGAGCACACTCTCATAGATAAACTTGTTTGGGCACTCAAGGAAGTGGTTTAGCGCTGTAACGGAGAGCCCGTTCTTTAGTACTAGCTCTTTTGCAAGACCAATAATTTTGGAATCATAGTTACTCAACTCTCTTACCTCCTTTGGAGCTTCTGTCCTTACACTTATCCTTGGCACACTGACAGTAGTAGCTCCAGACTCTATCTCCGATATAAACCTCAAGGGGGTGAGAGTCTTGCCATCGGACTCCTCAAGCGGGGTAAGCACAACTACGTGCTTCCTCGCACGAGTAAGCCCAACGTAGAAGAGCCTCCTCACATCTCTGATGTCGCCATCTTGTGTGCTCTTCGTCGGCAAGACGAAGGATGTACCGTGGTTCCTCCCCACCCAAGCCTCCTCCGTAGCATAGGGCATAAAGACGTAGTCAAACTCGAGCCCCTTGGAGCCGTGAGCAGTGAGAGCTCTGATAGAGAGGTCAGGCGCTCCCACAGAGACCTTCACTGTCTTTGTCTCGGCTGACTCCTTGTAAGCAAGCATCTGCTCAAGGAGCACAAGGGGGCTCTCTATGTCTCCATCACGAACCAAGGACTCGGCGAGGGAGATAATACCCTTCCACACGTGCACGTAAGACGGGTCTCTTGAGACAATGTCAGCAAAGTTGCTCACCTCGGCTAGTCTCACGACAAACTCGATAGCCCCCGCCTCAAGTGAGAGCCTCCTTATCTCTCTCAACTTACTTTCTATAAGTGTGAGCTCCTCATGCTTACCCGCTCTAAGTGAGCGAGTGAGAGAGATACTCTTGTCAAAGTCGAGCTCCCACATGCCAGTAGAGAGAGTCTTGGCCAATGACTCGTAGCTAGCATTGTCATATACAAACTCTATAAGACTAAAGAAGATAACCCCTATAGGATGGTGGAAGATGTCTACACTCCTCTCCGAAGAGACGGGCACCCCACTAAACTCTAAAATCTTTATCACCTTCTCTAGGTCCCTGTTCCTCCTCGTGATGATAGCCACACTCGACTCAGGCTCTTCCTTAACAATCTTCTTGAGCTCTTCCACAAGATAGTACTCCATCGTCCTCACATCTTCGGTACTTACAAGCTCTATAGGTCTCTCCACCTCATTCCCACCCGAGGTGAGTCTCACACGAAGATCGTGATGCTCGCCCTCAAGATAGTTCTTCTCTATGACAGAGAAGCTCCCGTCTAAGATGGACTGATGTGAGCGGTAGTTCGTCTCAAGTGAGATAAGGAGCATGTCTGGCCAACGCTCTCTAAGCTTGAGGAAGTTCTCCACCGAGGCTCCTTGGAAGCGGTATATGGCCTGCTTCTCATCACCAACGATAAAGATGTTGGGAGTGTCAAAGAACTCGGCAAGTATAGTGATGATGTAGTTCTGAGCATCGTTGGTGTCTTGATGCTCATCAACCAAGATGTATAGGAACCTCTCTTGGAGGAGTCGTAAGAAGAGCTCATCCTCCTTGAGCTTCAAGAGTAACTCGATGATGAGATCGTTGAAGTCAATCCTCTTCCTCTCTCGCTTCTCTCTCTCATAGAGTTCGTATATGTCGGCAAAGAGTATCGTCTTCTTGCACTTCTCTATCCTTTCTTGAGCTTCGGCCTTGAGCTTGCCCTTGGTCTTACCTCGTGTGGATACAGAGGACTCATCGCTCTCTATCCGCTCTATCTCGGCCTTAGCAAACTCTCTAACCTCCTTTGGCGTCACAGCGTCTCTCTTGGAGTCGCTAATGCTTCTCAGTATCCCTGCAAGGTACGCATCTGGCTTACCACTCGGTCGGAGGTCTATAAACTTCTTGTCTTCTAGTATCTCCTTCACCAGCATCTCGGCTTCCACCTCGGTCATTTGCTTAAGACCACCAAGCTCTACGAAGTGGTCTTGATACTCGTTCATCATAGCTTTAGCAAAGCTGTGGAAGGTGTGTATCTCCACCTCATGAGCTCTAGAGCCTATGATGTCGCGAAGCTTCTTCCTCATGGCCTTCACCCCAGCGTCTGTATAGGTGATAGCCAATATCCCATGAGCTGGTGTATCGGTCTGCTTGAGGATGTTGGCAATGCGTAAGGTCAAGACTGTGGTCTTGCCAGTACCGGGGCCTGCCACAACCATTACAGGGCCCTCTATGGCGTCTACAGCAGCCTTTTGGCCCTTGTTTAGCGATTTGTAGGCCTTGGCGAATTTGTCCTCCATTTGAGCCTATTTTAGCACGTATATTTATTACTTGACTTTTAGTCTATTTGGTGCTATGATTATAGTAGAACCTCAACGGAGACGCCTGATGGCAAACAAGGAACATGATCTTCCGAACAACCCGATCTCCTGGCTCGTTGGAATCCTGGTGAGCGTGATCTGGGGATTCATCGGACTCGTGATGATCTACGGTTCGATCCATGCGTACTTCTTCCCGATCGGGGAGAGGCAACCCATGTTCGCAGCTGTTGGTATCATCCTCGGCTCAGCGATCGTCATGCTGATGTATGAGCTTCTCCAACACTCTTGGAAGCTCATGGCTGAGGGTTGACCCAAAGCAAAAGCCCCGCACAATTCTGTGCGGGGCTTCAACGTTTTAATACTTGACAAGTATATATTATTGTGATAACATATTGAAGTAAGTTCTTTTATATATGTCTTTGAGTTAAGCATCTTGGTCGCAAAAATTGTTGCCGAAATGCTTAACTCACAGGATCCGATGGGATAGCTGGTGAGTGTAAGCCCGCGAGCCCACGGGATGGGCAACGTCTAGGAGATACACATGTACCCGCTCCCGCAGAACAACCCATTCCTGAAGTTCACCCCGGAGATGGCTGAGAAGGTGGAGGAGAATCTCCGTAAGAGTCTCCGATACGAGATCAGACACCTCTACCTCCCTGGTGAGGGGAAGACGTCATACGTGGCGAACCTTCTTCGAGACGTTCAGGAGATCCTCAAGAAGTTCCAGGAGTTCGGGCACAAGGTGATCATCCTCGACGAGAGGGACTTCCCCGAACTCGCTGAGGCCATCGGCGTGCTCAAGCGTGGAGGCTTGGAGAGAGAGATCTGCGAGATCATCCTCGGTCTCCTCGAGAAGTGCAACATCCCGAAGTTCGAGCTCCTGAAGGCGGAAGTCTTGAAGATGTCGTAACTCCAACCGAGCCCGCAGAAGAGCCCACAGCTCTCTGTGGGCTCTTCTTATTTAATATCCTCTTAGTCTATTTATCTTTTCGTGCTGGCGTATCTTCTCGTGCGCCTTGGCTTCTATCTGTCTGATGCGCTCGCGAGTAACACCAAAGACCTTGCCCACCTCCTCTAGAGTGTGAGTGTATCCGTCTGTAAGACCATGACGCATTTCCAATATCTTTCTCTCTTTTGGAGGAAGGTCATTTAATATCTCCTTCACCTGGTCAGAGATTATCCTTCTTGAGGACTCCTCGGCTGGAGAGAGTATCTTGTCGTCAGCGAGGAAGTCGCCGAGCTTACTCTTACCATCGTCCCCCTCATCCCCCACTGGACTCTCCAAAGACACGGTAGACTGGTCAATCTTCTCTATCTGGTAGATCTTCTCCACATCGAGGTTCATCTCCATAGCTATCTCCTCTGGCAAGGGCTCACGGCCAAGGTCTTGAGTCAGACGCCTGACAACTTGCTTGTACTTAGCAATGGTCTCCACCATATGCACTGGCACGCGGATAGTACGAGACTGGTCTGCAAGTGCACGAGTAATAGCTTGGCGTATCCACCAAGTAGCATAGGTAGAGAACTTAAAGCCTTTAGTCCTGTCAAACTTCTCCACGGCTTTGTATAAACCCAAGTTCCCCTCCTGTATTAGGTCAAGAAGAGTTAGGTCAGGGCTCCTGTTGGCATACTTCTTGGCGATAGAGACGACGAGGCGAAGGTTGGCTTGTGCTAGCAAGTTCCGTGCCTCTACGTCACCCTCCTCAATGCGCTTGGCAAGTTCCTTCTCCATGTTGCCAGAGATGAGAGGGTACCTACCGATTTCTTTGAGATACATTTGGATAGAGTCGTAAGCTGAGTCGCTTTTTGAGTAGAACTTCTTGTCATCATCGGTCGTTGGTATCTCCAAGAGACCACCCCCCTCGAGCACATCTACTCCAGCTTGCTGGAACTTCTCATACAACTCGTCTAAGAAGATGATGTTCGTCTCAATAGTTGGGAACTCCTTAAGAATCTCATCGTATGTGATAAACCCTCTCTCCTTGCCACGAGCAATGAGACGGTTCATCTTGTGCTCCATCTCTTGGTTCTTCTTTGTGACCTTCTTTACAACTTTCTTTACGACCTTCTTTGCTACCTTCTTAACTGACTTCTTGGCCTTCCCCTTTTTGACTCGCGGTTTTACGCTAGTCTTTTTCTTAGCCTTATTCTTCTTGGCTTTTTTGTTTGCCATTAATAGTTGGGTATTTTACAATAATTTCCTCCTTTCGTCATCTATCTCTCGGCCAAGCTCTATTATCTTGTTGTGTAGTCTCTCGGCCTCACCACCTCGAGCAAGGTCCATAAGGAGTGACTCTCTCTCCTCCTCAAGCTTGGCAACCTTCAGGTTACTCTCGAGCTCTCTCTTGTTTTTGTCAGCTAGCAAGTAGTCCTTTGAGCCCTTTTCAAAATCTTTTTGCAACTCTTCTACGGTTGCGAGCTCCTTCTCTATCTTCTCTATACGACTCTCGCTCAAGGCCTCTACCTCCTGAACTCTTTCTCCATCTTGTGGAGAGGTTTGTCTCAAGACTGGAGTCTTGGCGACCATCTCTGCTACGAGAGCTGGGCTTCTACCAAGAATACTTGCCACTCTAGACACCGCACTCTCCTTCTCAAACTTAGAAGTCATCACCGCGATAATCGGCAAGATCTTCCTCTCTACCAACCTTGCAGCTTTGTTCGTATCCTTCTCTAGAGACAAGATGTACTCTATGAAGGTCTCAACAGCACTCTTAGCTTCTCTCAAGGCCTTCTTCCACTTCTCTGGGTCCTCCTTGACCAAGTCGGCTGGGTCCATCCCGTTTGGCATTTGAGCAATCTTGACCTCCATACCAAGTGAGTGGGCCAAGAGAGCACTTCTCTCCGAAGCCTTCATCCCCGCCTCGTCACCATCGAAGGCTAGGAGGATCCTAGGCGATAGCTTCTTTAGCTTCGCTAAGTGTCCTTCGGTGAAGGCGGTGCCCGAGGAGGCTACTGTGTTCTTCACCCCGGCTTGGTGCGACAGAACTAAGTCTAGTTGCCCCTCAACCAATATGGTGTAGTCCTTCTTCCTTATCTCCTCTCTCGCCTTATCGAAGCCGTACAAGGTCTCACTCTTGTTGAAGAGTTCTGTATCTGGACTGTTTAGGTACTTTGGCTCCGTATCTTTGGCCAAGGCCCGTCCAGAGAAGGCGACAACCTCACCCTTGGGGTCAAAGATGGGGAACATCACTCTCCCCCTAAAGACGTCGTACGGCTCTGAGCTCTCACGCTCAGCGCTCCTCTTGATAAGTCCAGCCTGAGCAAGCTCTAGGTCTGTGTACTTGAGTGAGTTTAGCTTGGTGCGAAGGAGTCTCCAGTCGTCATCGGCGAATCCTAGCCTCCAACTCTTAATGCTCTCTTCCGAGACACCTCTCGACTTTAAGTACTTCTCTGCCTCTGGGTTTTGCTTAAGTCTCTCTTGATAGTAGGTCGTAGCTTCCTCAAGGGCTTGGTAGAGTCGTGAGTTGTCTCGCTTTGCATAACCACTGTCTCTCTTGAGCTCTATCCCCGCTTTGTCAGCCAGAATCTTAAGAGACTCCTTGAAGTCGACACCCTCCATCTTCTCCACGAAGGTGAAGATGTCTCCCTTCTCCCCACAGCCAAAGCAGTAGTAGCCTTGTCTATTGGTGGAGACGAAGAAACTTGGAGTCTTCTCTGTGTGGAAGGGGCACCTAGCTTTGAAGTTAATACCTGATTTCTCGAGTTTGATGTATCCTCCTATAACTTCCGCTATATCTAAGCGTTGTTTGATTTCTTCGACATTTCCTCCCATATGAGTTTTTGTTTGTAACCACCCGGGAAGCCTGTACCGGCAGGGATAATCCTACCAATGATAACATTTTCCTTAAGACCTAAGAGTCCGTCTTCTGCGCCTCTAATAGCCGCTTGGATAAGAACTCTTGGAGTGTGCTGGAAGGAAGCCGCAGATAGGAAGGATGCTCTTGAGAGTGAGACCTCGGAGATACCCATGATAACTGGGTCAGCCTTAGCATCAGTGTGCAGTACGTCTGATAGCTCGACCACATCACCACGAGTAAAGGTGGTTGTACCTGGGTCCTTGATTCTTCGACGAGCAAACATTTGTCTAATGATGAGCTCAATGTGCTTGTGAGAGACGGCAGCTCCTTGAAGTTCGTATAGTTTAGAAACTTCGTGGATGATGTACTTAGCAGTAACCTCACGACCCGCATATTTGAAGAGCTCGTCTAGATCGGCAGAACCATCTGTGAGGAAGTCACCCTTCTTCACTTCATTACCAACCTTGACCAAGATGCTTCTGTTTGGACCTACTGTGTACTCGGTATCAAGCTTCTTGCTCTTCAACTTCACCTCACCTTCGTTTGGTAGGATGACGATAACCTTATCGTGTCCGTCTACCCTGATCTCTGACACGGTGCCGTCCACATGAGCAATGAGCGCTGCGCTCTTTGGCTTCCTCTTCTCGAAGATTTCCTCAACTCTTGGGAGACCTTGAGTAATGTCTCCACCAGCTGCAGCAACTCCTCCAGCGTGGAAGGTACGCATTGTAAGCTGTGTACCAGGCTCACCGATAGCTTGAGCGGCCACTGTTCCTACTGCCTCACCGAGCTCTATCACCTTGTTGTTACCAAGATCGGCTCCATAACACTTCACGCACAAGCCTTGCTCTGACTTACAGGTCATTGGGCTTCGTACTACAACTTCTTCTACATTTGCCTTCTCTAGCGACTCTGCATCTGACTTGGTCAAGAAGTGACCTGCCTTAAAGATGACGTTGCCCTTGTCGTCCGATACGTCGTGAGCCAAGAAGCGTCCCTTAACTGACTTAGATATTGGTATCTGGATACCAGAAGCAGACTCCTTAGTGATAAGGATACCCTCCTTAGTACCACAATCAGCTTCGGTAACTATCTCATCCTGTGCCACATCGAAGAGACGTCTTGTGAGGTAACCGGCCTTAGCAGTGTTGAGAGCGGTGTCGGTTAGACCCTTTCTCGAACCGTGGGTGGTGATGAAGTACTCAAGTGGAGTAAGACCCTCCTTGTAACAAGATGTAATTGGGAACTCAAGTGACTCACCAGAAACGTTGGCGATGATACCCTTCATACCGGCCATCTGGTTTAGGTTACCGAAGGATCCGCGGGCACCAGAGTAAGTCATGTCGTACACAGAGTCCTTTGTAGCGAGTGTTGCAGGGATCAAAGCCTCAATCTCAGCCTTGATAGACTGCCAGATCTCGACGGACTTCTGGATTCTCTCATTCTCTGAGAGGAGACCGTCGTTCCACTGCTCTATCACCTTCTCCACCTCCTTTCTTCCCTTCTCTACAAGCTTAGACTTTTCTGCTGGGATCTTAACGTCGTCGAGTCCCCAAGTTACTCCTGACTGTGTAGCGTACTTGAAGCCGAAGCTCTTTATCTTGTCGGCAATAGCAGGAAGGTTCTCAATACCATACTTCTCTATAAGGTCGTCCACGAGCTCTCCCATCCTCTTCTTATCCATCTCATGGTTGATGTATGGGTAATCCGATGGAAGTACTGAGTTGAACAAGAGTCTACCAACTGTGGTCTCAAAGATTTTGCCATCGAAGTGCTTATACTTCTCTGAGTCAGTTGCCAAGACCTTTATCTTAGCTCGCATAGCAACAGCTCCGAAGTCGTATGCTGTGATAGCTGCGTTTGGACTTGAGTGGAAGGAGTTCTCTCCCTTCTCGTTAGCTATAATGCGAGTCATCCAGTAGGTACCAAGGACGATGTCTAGCATCTTGTTAGTAACCACAGGCTCACCGTTACCAGGCTTTAGGATGTTCTTGTCTGCTGCCATGATGAGACGAGCCTCAGCTTGTGCCTCATCCGATAGAGGTACGTGGACCGCCATCTGGTCTCCGTCGAAGTCCGCATTGAAGGCGGTACATACTAGAGGGTGGAGTTGTATCGCGTTACCCTCAATGAGTATCGGCTGGAAGGCCTGTATACCCAAGCGGTGTAGCGTAGGAGCACGGTTTAGAAGCACATATTTATTCTTAATAATTTCCTCCAAGATCGCCCATACCTCAGGTATAGCGTCCTCAATGAGACGTCTTGCACCAGGAATGTTGTAAGCAAGCTCGCGCTTCAAGAGTTCTGAGATGACGAAAGGTTTGAAGAGCTCCAAGGCCATATGCTTTGGAAGTCCGCACTGATGAAGCTTCAACTCTGGACCAACAACGATAACCGAACGACCAGAGTAGTCCACTCTCTTACCCAAGAGGTTCTGACGGAAGAGACCGCGCTTACCCTTGAGGTTGTCAGACAAGCTCTTTAGAGGTCTCCTCTGAGCTTGGCTACCACCAGCACTGCCGTGTCTTATGGTGTTGTCTATAAGTGCATCCACCGCCTCCTGAAGAATTCTCTTCTCATTTCTAAGGATGACGTCTGGAGCGTTGATCTCCTTTAGCTTCCTCAAGCGGTTGTTTCTGTTTATCACACGACGGTAGAGGTCGTTTACATCTGATGTTGCGTACCTGCCTCCGTCTAGTGGAACCATTGGCCTAATAGCAGGAGGTATAACAGGGATACGAGTGAGGAACATCCACTCAGGGCGAATGTTGGAGCTGATCATCCACTGTATGGTGGAAGCTCGCTTGTGCAAGCGTACCAACTCTGTCGCAGGAGCCTTGGTTATATCCTCCTCAATCTGCGCGTGCACCTTCTTTAGGTCTAGAGACTTCAAGATGTTGAAGATTGCCTCTGCACCGATACCTGCCTCGAAGATAGTGGAGTACTTCATGCCGAAGCGGTGATACTCAACCTCATCCAAGACGCGTCCTGGTACAAGAGACTCTATGTCTCTCTTAGCTTGCTGAGCAAGCTCCTTCAAAGCCTCCTTAGCCTTGTCATCATGCAAGCTCTTCACCTTACTCTTAAACTCAGAGTCTAGGTCTCGGAGAACTCTGCTCTTTTCTGATTCTGATACGGAGGTAACGATATAACCCGCAAAGTAAACAACCTTCTCAAGATCTGCTACTGGGATACCCATCACAAGAGAGATCCTTGATGGCACGTTCTTAAGGAACCAGATGTGTGCAACCGGAGAAGCGAGCTCAATGTGGCCCATCCTCTCACGACGAACTATGGAGCGAGTGATCTCCACTCCACACTTCTCACAGACAATACCCTTGTAACGTATACCTCTGTACTTACCGCAGTAACACTCGAAGTCCTTGTCTGGACCGAAGATCTTCTCGTCGAAGAGACCGTTCCTCTCACTTCTTTGAGTTCGGTAGTTGATGGTCTCTGGCTTGGTAACCTCACCGAACGACCACTCCTTGATGCGCTCTGGACTTGCAAGTTTTATGGTAAGCGAGGTGAAGTCCTTGGTATCAATTGTTTTTCTGTTGTTGTTCATGGTCGTTATTGGTTATTGGTTTCCTCTCGCCTCTTATTAACGTCCACATCTAGCGACAGACCTCGTAGGTTATTAACCAACACATTGAAGGATGCTGGTGTGCCAGGCTCCTGTATCTTCTCGCCCTTCACAATAGAGTCGAAGGCGGCTGACCTGCCCTGGATATCGTCAGACTTGATGGTGAGCATCTCACGCAAGGTGTGTCCAACACCATGACCTAGGAGTGCCCAAACTTCCATCTCTCCGAACCTCTGACCTCCGTTCTGTGCCTTACCTCCCAAAGGCTGTTGGGTAATGAGTGAGTATGGACCGATAGAACGCATGTGGATCTTGTCCTCAACCATGTGGTGAAGCTTCAAGATGTACATATAACCCACAGCAATCTCTTGGTCGAAGGCCTCTCCTGTACGACCATCGAAGAGCTTCATCTTACCGTCTTCCTTGAAGCCTGCCTTCTTTAGCTCCTCCTTGATCTCGCTCTCATTAGCACCGACGAATGGAGGTACAACTGCTTGGTAGTTTAGGGTATTAGCAGCAAGACCTAGGTGGAGTTCAAGAATCTGACCTAAGTTCATACGACTTGGCACGCCGAGTGGAGTAAGAATGATGTCTATAGGAGTACCGTCTGCCATGTATGGCATGTCCTCTACAGGCAAGATCCTTGAGATAACTCCCTTGTTACCGTGGCGTCCGGCGAGCTTGTCTCCGACAGACACGTTTCTTAGTTGGGCAACTTGGATATAAATCTTCTTGATGATACCGCTGTCTAGTTTGTCCCCTCTCTCACGAGAGAAAACTTGCACAGAGATGACGCGACCTCGCTTGCCACCTTCCATACGCTTGCTGGTATCCTTTACGTCTCTTGCCTTCTCGCCGAAGAGTGACCTCAAGAGTCTCTCCTCTGGTGTTAGCTGGCTCTCGCCCTTTGGAGTAATCTTGCCGACAAGAATGTCGCCTGGTCTTACCTCTGCTCCAACACGGATGATGCCGTCCTCTGCCAAGTTCTTGAGCTTACTCTCACCTACGTTTGGTATGTCGCAAGTAGTAACCTCAGGTCCTAGCTTGGTGTCACGAACGCTGACCTCGAAGTCCTCAATGTGTATGGAGGTGAACTTGGACTCCTTCACCAATCTCTCTGAGACGATGATGGCATCTTCGTAGTTTGCTCCAGACCAACTCATAAAGGCAACCAAGATGTTTTGTCCAAGAGCTGACTGACCATGCTCGGAAGAAGAGGTGTCTGCCAAAACGTCGCCCTTCTTAACCTTTTGTCCAACCTCAACAGATGGTCTCTGGTGGAAGGCGGTGAAGCCGTTGGTCATAGAGAAGTTCACAAGCTTAAACTCGTGGTCATCTCCCTTGTTGTCTGTAAGCACTATAGACTTGCCGTCTACGTATGAGATGGTGCCGGCTACTGGAGCTATCACAAGTCTTCCTGTGTCTCGCATTGCCTTCTCCTCAATACCGGTCGCTACTAGTGGTGCCTCTGGAATGATACATGGGGTACCTTGCTTCTGCATGTTCGAACCCATGAGTGCGCGGTTAGCATCATCGTGGTTAAGGAATGGTATAGAAGATGTAGCGATAGAGAAGGCTTGGTTGGTAGCCACGTCGATGAAGTCCACCTTGTCTCTCTTTACGGTAATAGGCTCGCCCTTGTGACGAACGTCTACTGTCTCTCCGATAATCTTGTTGTCTTCAACTAAGGTTGCTGCGTGAGCAATGTTGTACTGCTCCTCCTCAAGTGCGTTTAGATACTTGATCTCATTTGTAATCTTGCCATCCTTTACAACTGCGTAAGGAGTCTCAATCATGCCGAAGTCGTTAACTCGAGCATAAGAAGCCAAGCGTAGGATAAGACCAATGTTTGGACCTTCTGGGGTGTGTATAGGACAGAGTCTTCCGTAGTGAGATGGGTGGACATCGCGTACCTCGTATCCAGCGCGAGCACGGTTAAGACCTCCTGGACCTAGGGCTGAGAGGGTTCGCAAGTGCTCAAGCTCCTCAAGAGCGTTGGTCTGTTGCATAAACTGCGAGAGCTGGTTGGTGGTGAAGAACTCCTTCATCCTTGCCTGAAGTGGCTTAGGAGAGATGAACTGCACTGGGAGTGTGACGTCAGTATCAATAGTAGACATCCTGTTTTGGATGTTCCTCTTGATCTGGGCCATACCAACACGGATCTTCTGCTGGAAGAGCTCGCCAACATACCTGACGCGTCTAGAGCCAAGGTGGTCGATATCGTCGGCCATAGAGTTAGGAGTGGTGTTGAGCTCTATGATATGAGAGACGATGATGCGAAGATCCTCAAGTGAGAGAGTCCTCTTGTCCATCTCCTTGTCTGTTTGCTTTAGCTCAAAGCGGTTGTTGAAGCGGAAGCGTCCAACACGAGAGAGGTCATACCTCTCGGAGTCGAAGATAGACTTCACGAACTCGCGAGCGTTCTCTGCAGAAGCAAGGTCGCCATCTCGAAGTCTCTTATGAATCTCAATAGATGCTTCGTCTATGGTAGTAGTGTGGTCCTTAGCAAGAGTCTTCTCTATGTAGTGCTTTGCCTCAGGCTCACCGTCAAATAGGGAGAGGATCTTCTCGTTAGTATTGGCACCGAAAGCACGAAGGAGAGTAGTAACAGGGAACTTCCTCTTCCTGTCTATACGAACGTTGATAACGCCGTCAAAGTCGGTCTCGAACTCTATCCAAGCTCCACGAGCAGGGATGATCTTGGCACCGAAGGTCTTCTTGGTCTTAACTTCCTGGGAGGTGAAGAAGACACCGAAGGACCTTGCTAGCTGAGGCACTATAACTCTCTCAATACCAGAGATGATGAAGGTGCCGTGATCTGTCATGAGGGGGAAGTCGGCCATGAAGATCTCTTGCTCCTTCTCTGTCTTCTGGATGAAGTTCTTTAGCTTGATGCGTACACGAAGAGGCGCCTCGTAAGAGGTCTTCTTCTCCTTCGCCTCATACTCGTCCATCTTAGGCTTATCTAGCTCAAAGCCAACGAAGTCGAGTTGAAACTTACGCTCAGAGAAATCCTTTATAGATGAGAACTCTTCAAATACTTCCTTAAGGCCCTTCTCTATCAACCACTTAAAACTTTCAACTTGAGAGACCACGAGATTTGGCATCTCGGTTAATGGCTCTCGGAAACGACCGAAGAACTTCTGCGGTCTAGCCGAGGTTTTTGTCGACATTATTTATTTAAATTTACGAACAGAGGCTAATAATTCTCCCTATTACTGCCTTCTTTGGACGTGACTCAATCGGTTCGAAGTGGCCCGTAGTATACGCTTCCTCACTTTTCCTGTCAAATGTGCTAATCTTTCCAAAGATTTGGCCATTGGAGGAGTCGTGGAGACTTGCCCTTATGTTATGCCCATGCACGGTGGATACAGCCCCAGCCACGACGAAATACTCGTGTGCCTAAGGAGAGACCGGCACGACGTGCATGACCAGGACGAAAGGCATCTGGTTCTTCGTGGTGATGGTGTGTACATCCTCTGGTGGCACGATGCAGAGGATTACTATGAGCACAAGGATGATGAGGATTTTGTCTATCAAGAAATTAGCGAGCTTGAAGCTGGGAAGATCTTGAAGAGCGTTGAAACTTAACGCTCTTTTTTCTTACCCACCGACAAAGCAACGCCCCCATCTTCTCCAAGGACCGTCCTTGGAAAAAATCTGTGGATAACTCGTGACAAGGCGTTGCCTTGTCTGGATGAAAGGAAAAGACCGCCCAAGAGCGGTCATTGATCCCTAAGGACATTCTGATGATCGAGAAGAGCCTCGATCAGCTCATCCGACTTCGGCGGATTAGCGAAGAGAGCCTTAAGGACCTCATGGTGCTCGGTGGTAAGGTGGCTGACCCCAACCACTGGTACACTCATGCAAGTACTCGACGTCTTCACACCAGAACTGATGACGAAACTGAACCTATTCGTTCTCATCTGTCCTCCGTGTGGAAGGGTCTTGCCTGTACTTATTATACTACTTTCTAAACCTTCTTCCTCCCCCTCTTCCACTCTTCTATCTTGGCGTGGTTACCAGAGAGCAATACCTTGGGTACAGAGTACTTCTTGCCCTTGTATACAAAGACTTCTGGACGAGTATAGACATCTGGAGAGGCAGTGCGAGACTCCTCAAGTGAGTCTAGGTTGCCCAAGATACCCTCTACTTGGCGTGAGATGACGTCTATCATAAGCATTGCTGGTAGCTCACCTCCAGTGAGGACGAAGGGACCGACTGAGACGTCTTCTGTCTTGAATGCCTTCTTCACCCTTGCATCTATGCCTTCGTAACGACCAGAGATAATAATGATGTCTTTGTAAGTCTTAGCGGTCTTCTTGGCATACTCGTTTGTAAACTGTTTGCCAGAGGGAGAAAGGAAAATAATTTTATATTTCTTAATCTTTATTTTCTTTATTGCACTTTCTATAGCCTTTATCACGGGCTCGGCTTGTATGACCATCCCCGGACCGCCTGCGTATGGAGGTCGGTCTATGCGTGCCCACTTGTTGTCGGCGAAGTCTCGTGGGTTGTAGAAGGAGACCTTGAGCTTCTTGTCTTCTATAGCACGCTTAAGTATCGACTCACCAAGATAGGAGTCAAAGGCTTTGGGGAAAAGTGTAATTATGTGGAAATGCATCTAGACTACTCGAGGTTCAAATCCTCCATTGCTTCGTCGATAGTCTTCGAAGCTCTTGGTGTGTAGCCCTCCTCTCTTGGAGCGAAGGTTCTGCCTCCAGCGGGCTCATTTATCTTCAAGTTCACACGAGCATTGTTCTTCATCCCCACTACACGAAGGAGAATACGGATGGCCTTGGCGGTGTTGCCCTGCCTTCCTATCACCTTGCCCATGTCTTCTGGGTTCACATCTAGGGTCATGAGGACACCCATCTCATCCACTGTTCTCTTTATCTTCACATCTTCTGGATGGTCTACTAACGCTTTTATCAAAAATTCAAGAAACTGTATGTCATCAAGCATATACTTTCGGAGTTATCGGAAATAACTGAACTGTTTAGGCCGACCTATCAGACTGACTAGGCTGAGGCTTCAGTAGATTCTACCACGGGTTCAACTTCGCTCACCGCAGACGCCTCAGGAACACTTTCTGAAACAGGAGCCTCAGCTACAGGAGTAGCCTCAACAGCTGGAGTCTCAGCCACTGGGGCCTCTTCCTTAACGATTGGGCGCTTCTTAGGTAGGACGTTGACCTTCTTGGCATCAAGAATCCTGTGGGTAACTAGGAGATTGTGGACAGTGCCAGTAGGTAGGGCCCCCTTCTCGAGCCAATACTTGATCCTGTCGGTCTTAAGAAGGTCCACAGTCTTACGAGGATCGTATGAGCCAAGCACCTCCTTGAAGCGTCCTGACTTAGAGGAGTTCTCCGACTCGGTCAAAACAACGCGAAAGGCGTTGTCATGCTTCCTCCCTACTCTCTGAAGTCTCATTTTTAGCATGGGGCGAATTCTAACAGAATTTGCTATAGTAGGCAAACTTATGGACAAAATAATAGAGGGAGTTATCAAGGTTACAGGTAAGGGGGTGGGGTACTTCCCCATCCTTGATGTTGAGGTAGACATTGAAATACAACCCGAGGAAATCAACACGGCCCTAAATGGTGACATTGTAAAAATAGAGGTTTTGGACCAAGAACGCTTCGGTAGGAAGCAGGCTCGAGTGCTTGAGGTACTAAAGAGGAAGAAGACTCAATTCGTCGGCGACTTCGACGAAGGGTTCGTCATCCCTGACGACAAGAGAGTCTATAGAGACTTCTTTGCCACCGAAAGTGCTGGCGCCAAGAACGGCGACAAAGTCTTGTTCGAGCTCACCTCTTGGCCAGACCCAGCCAAGAGCCCACAAGGTAAGGTTGTGAAGGTCATTGGGCGTGCTGGAGAGCACAATGCCGAGATGGAGGCTATCGTCTATGGCTCGGGCTTTGAAGTCGAGTTCCCCAAAGAGGTGGAGAAAGAGGCCAAAGAGTGGAAGGAGAGGTGGACCAAGGAAGATCATCTACTAGACAGAAAGGACTTCAGACAGACAACCACCTTTACCATAGACCCTGCTGACGCCAAGGACTTCGACGACGCAGTATCCATAAAGAAGTTAGACGACGGTAACTACGAGATAGGAGTACACATAGCCGACGTCTCCCACTTTGTCGTACCAAAGACCGCTCTTGATGATGAGGCTATAAAGAGAGGCACATCTATCTACCTAGTAGACCGCACCATACCCATGTTGCCAGAGATACTCTCAAACGACCTCTGCTCTCTTAACCCCAATGAGGACAAGTACGCCTTTGGAGCCGTCTTTGTAATGGATAAGAATGGAAAGGTCTTGGAGAGATGGTTCGGCAAGACTCTTATCAACTCGGACAAGCGCTTTACCTACGAGGAAGCTCAAGAAATCTTGGACAAAAAATCTGGCCTCCTCTTTGAAGAACTAAACACCCTAAACCAAATTGCTTACAAGCTAAGAGAGGAAAAGTTTAAGAAGGGAGCTATAGAGTTCGAGACCGATGAAGTAAAGTTCGCCCTAGACGATAAGGGCAAGCCTATAAAGATCTTCAGAAAGGTTAGGAAGGATACCCACAAGCTCGTGGAGGACTTCATGCTCCTTGCGAACCGTGAGGTCGCAGCTTATATGAATCTTATGACCAACGGCAACACCAAAGCCGCTGTGGTCTACCGCATCCACGATGCACCAGATAGAGAGAAGATTATCAACCTCGCCACCTTTGTGAAGGCTCTAGGCTTTGAGCTCAAGCACAAAGACGGCGAGACAACTGCAGAAGACATTGCCAAGATGCTCCGCTCTGTCGAAGGAAGCCCAGCAGAAGCACTGGTTAAAACAGCTGCTATTAGGAGTATGTCCAAGGCTATCTACTCCACAAGTAACATCGGCCACTTCGGACTCGCCTTCGAGTTCTACACTCACTTCACCTCCCCTATTAGACGCTACCCAGACCTCATGGTGCATAGACTGCTACAAAGATACTTAAAGCAGGGCAAGATAGAAGCTGATGAAGTTACTAAGTACCAAAGACTCTCTGATGCATCATCAGAACGAGAGTTGGAAGCTGCCGAAGCGGAACGCTCAAGCATTAAGTACAAGCAAGTTGAGTATATGAGCGAGCGAGTGGGTAAGGAGTTTGATGCTGTCGTCTCTGGAGTCTCCGAGTGGGGTGTGTATGTAGAAGAGGTGGAGACTAAGGCAGACGGCATGGTACGCCTAAAGGAGATGACCGACGACTTCTATGAGCTAAACGAGAAGCTCTATGCGGTAGTAGGCAAGTCGAGTGGCAAAAAGTACTCTCTCGGCGATAAGGTAAGAGTGAAGCTCCTAAACACCGACCTCGAACGCAAGACTCTCGACTTCGCCTTCGTATAACTACTTAGCTACCTCAACCGCTTCCTCAAATGCGATAGAGAGGAGCTTAGAGACTCCGGTAGAACCCATGGTGACTCCGTAGATTATCCCCGCACGACTCATCGTCTCTCTGTTGTGAGTTATCAAGATGAGTTGAGAGTGCTTAGAGAGCTTCTCCACCATGTCGCCATACTTCTTAGAGTTGGCTTCGTCGAGCGCTGCATCTGTCTCGTCAAGGATAATAAATGGTGGTGGGTTCACCGCGGAGATGGCAAAGAGAAGAGCAATAGAGGTAAGAGCTCTCTCACCACCTGAGAGCATCATAAGACCTCGAATCTTCTTCCTCGGGAGACTCACGGTTATCTCAAGACCCTCCTCTATCTTGTCTTCCTCCGGGAGCTCATCGCCCAAAAGCTCTAGGTCTTCTACACCTCTCTTCTTCTCCTTCACCAGAGAGAGTGAGGCCTCACCGCCTCCAAACATGAGTGAGAAGAGCTCTCTAAACTCCTTGTTTATCTTCGCCAACCCTTGTGAGAACTCCTCATGTAGTCGTACTTCCAAATCCTTTATCAAAACCTTTAGAGACTCTGCTGACTTATCGAGGTCAAGAAGCTCACGAGCAAGGAACTCGTCTCGCTCTGTCACATCCCTAAACTCCTTGAGCACGTCTCCTGCGCCAGTAATCCCCGACTCCTCAAGACGGATCTTCAACCTCTCGAGATCTCGCTTCCTCTCTACTTGTTTGCCTCTCTCTTCAAAAACAGTTGGAGCCTCATTCCTGTATCCCAAAACTTCTGCACCTATCATGTGCCCAAGCTCAGCAAGGTCTCGCTTGAACTCCTTGTCCTCAAGCTCTGCTCGCTCCTCACGGGCTTTGAGTAAGTTCTTCTTGGACAAAAGCTCGTTCTCCTCCGACATTATGCGGAAGACAGCCTTCTCCGCGTCGCGAGAGGAGTCCTTGTCCTTCTCAATACTCTGCTTCAACTCTTCGTACTTCTCCCTCAATTTAGCTTCTTTACTCTCAACCTCTCTCACATCACCCTCTACTCTGCTCTTATCCTTGTGCAACTTCTCTAGAGACTTCTCCGCATCAAGTATTACCGTAGAGTTAGAGTCATGCTTCCTCGCTCTGATGAAGTCACGAAGCTTCTCAAATATCTTGTCGAGTGCAGTGATGAAGCTTATCTCCTCATAGAGAGTCTCGACGTCCTTTAGCCTTATCATCTTGGTGTCGTCACTTGCCGAGAGCATCCTCTCCTTCTCTATCATGCGCTCTTCCGCTCCTATTAGGCCCTCGATCTTGCCGAGCTCTCGTACTAGAGCGTCCTTGTGTACTCTTGCCCCCGCAATCTCACTCTCAAGCTCTAGCACCTCTATGTGCTTGTCCTTCGCTCCAGCGCTCCTCTCCAAGACTCTCTTGGCCTCACTTAGCTCCTCGTGCAAGTCTTTAAGAGCATCTTCAATAGGTAAAAGCTCGTTCTTAATACCAGCTCTCTCGCTCTCAAGGTAGTCGCTCTCACGCTTGAAGTACTCTAAACTCAAGTTCAAAAGTTCTTCCCTAAGACCTTCAGCCTTCTCTATCTTCTCGGCCTGCTTCTTAAGGAACTTAAGATGAGGGGCTATCTCCTTCCTCAAGCTCTCAACTTGAGCGATGTTCTCAAAGGTCTTTGCAAGCTTCCTCTCGCTCTCAAGACGCTTGTATTGATAAATCTTAAGTCCTAGGGCGTCCTCGATAATGCTCTTACGCTCTTTGTCTGTAGCGCTTAATATCCTGTCTGCCTCACCTTGAGAAATAATGTGGTGCCCTGATGCACCTATATGAGCGCGGGCCAAGAGCTCTATAACATCCTTGAGACGTACTTGGCTACCGTTTATAAGATACTCGTTGACTCCATCTCGATGCACCACGCGCTCGATAGAGACTTCGGGGAAGTCTATACCGAAGGTCTTCTTGGAATTATCAAAGATAACTTTAACAGAAGCACGGTTGGACTTAGCCTCTCCTCCTGCTCCGTTAAAAATAAGATCCTCTCCACGCTTACCTCTTAGACTCTTTATAGACTGCTCGCCGAGTACAAAGCGGAAGGCCTCTGCAACATTGCTCTTCCCCGAACCGTTGGGCCCTACGATAGAAGATATCGGTGAGCCAAAGGACAGCTCGCTCTTCTTGGCGAAGGACTTGAACCCCGATAACTCAATAGACTTGAGATACATTTGGCAAATTATAGCAAACCTATAGGAAAACCGAGCTCTATCTAAAAATTACTGACCCACTGTCAAACTTGAGACCAAGCACCAACTCTCCCTTGGATGTGAAGTGGTATGAAGTAGAGTTGCTCAAAGAGTCTCTAAACTCACTCTCTTGCGAACCTTCGCAGTACATAAGAGTCGAGATCATCTGACTAAAGGAGATGGTACCGTCCTTAGCGGTGTAGTTGCCTCCCACGCCGTTGCAGTCTGTAGATGCACCGAAGGTGCCATCGGTGTTGAAGGTAAGGGTGAACTTGTCTGCCGTCTTAGGAGTCACCACTCGGCCATCGTTGTACTCCGACCTAACCCAACTCCACTTCTTCATACCCAAGGTCATCCTGCTAGGGTCAGCCTCTCCCTCGAAGTCGTCCACAACAATAGGAGTTGTAGTTAGGTAGTGCTCGCTTGAGCTACAAGGAACTATTGAGCCATCCTCGCTAACCTCTCCTCGCACGTCTATCATCTCACCGACCTTGATGAGGTTTATGTCGCCGATCTTCTTGGCCTTGTATGCCTCGCACATTGGGAGCCTCATAGATGGTAGGGCGATAGTACTCAACTCTCCACCCTCTGACTCAAGAGTGAGTAGGTATGGACCGTCGAAAGCTATTTGAGTTGTGTCTACAGAGAGCACCTTACCCGACTTAGACACTGTCTCACCCACAACGAAGTCAGCCTGCTTCTCGTTGTAGATATAGGTGTTCAAAGCGTAGAAGCCAAGAACAACTAATACCAAAACTGCCAAGATGGTTAGAATCTTCTTCATAAACATTTAACTAATTATGATGCTTCGTATAGTGGACACCTAGGTAGTATGGCCAGATGAATATAGCCAAGACACCCTTCCAGAAGGAGAGCTTCAAGTACCCAATGGTAAAGAGCCATCCTATAGCCCACAAAGAACCCAAGCACCCACCTCCACTATTTGTGACAATTATTTCTCTCATGCCAGCATTATACCATCAGCAACATGGTTTTGGCTAAGATATTGACATTACACAATAAGTGTATTAATGTTGCGCCCAGTAGGGACACGAGGTCTCTGCTACTGCCCTTTCATTGAGGAATACCGCATGCTGAAGCGTCTCCTGACGTCCCTCGCCTTCATCTTCGCGTTCGTGGTCGGCGCCTGCGCTGAAGGGCCCTTCACGGCCCCTCTGGCGCTCGAACTGAGCGAGAACACGGCCTCGGGCTTCGACGAGTACGGCTACAACGAGATGGCGAACAAGTTCAACGATCTCGCTGATGGCGTGGATCGGAACCTCGACGGCACCGTCTGGGGTAGCCCGACCTACGCCAACGATCGACTCGTCATGGGCTGGAACAACGAGTGGGAGAACTGCAACGCGAACCGCTCGCCCGAGAACTGCGCCGGCGCCAAGACCTTCAACCAGTGGAATGGTCAGAACGGCGGCAGCGGCGAGGTCTGGCAGTACAGGATCGAATGGATCGGCACATGCCGTCCCGCCACGGAGACCGATCCGGGCAACATCCCTGTCGGTGGGTACTGCATCTGGAACGAGTACGCCGTCACGATGTCGCATGGCACGGTCGCGAACCAGCACTTCTGGGACGCTCACGCCAAGCGCATCAACGCCGGCGACAACTAGAAGCACCGCGCACGCCTCAACAACAAAGCGCCCAGGTCTATGAGACCTGGGCGCCTTTTCTTATCCTCAACTTACAAGGCAACGCCTTGTCGGGAAACTAACTATTTTGCTCCGTAACCTGTTGGATTAGCATGAGCAAGCCATAGATTATCCTTACCTGTGTAGTGGTCCATTAACACGGCAAATTGGCCCCAAATACAATAACCTCCTTCTGGAACTAGTGTTAGGTCTGCATCGCAGTTACCAACCCATTTGATTTTTACTATCTCTGTTTCTCCAGAGCCCCCAGGGACTTTGCCGTTCCACTCATTGTTCAAAAATGCTTTATAACCATTTGGATCTGTCCAGCCCTCGGCATTACCTCTATCCCATTCGGCATTCCACTTCATAACAAGTTTATCTTTAGCATAATCACCAAGATAATTCGCAGGCAATCCTTTGGCCAAAGACCAACTTTCTCCAGTACCATTGAAGATTCTGGCTGTATTATTGTAGCCAAACTCATCGAACCCATTTGCCGACACAGAACCAATTCCAACTACAAAGGCAAAAGCGAGCACAGAAAGTAACATTAACTTTTTCATATTTATAAATTAGCGAATATTAGACAGAACCTTCCACCCCAATAGTACCACTAATACTCTGCCTCTGGGGTGCTGCCCCAAGTGGTCTTGAAGTCCTCAACCCACTTGAGCATCATGGGGTCGTCCTTGGGCATCTGCTCTATGCTTTGAGCCATATCTGGGTGAGCCACTTTAAGATGCTCCATGCCCTTAGCTATCATCTCGTCCATGTTGTTGGCAATGATGGGCTCGTCGCACATACCACCCATGGCCCTACATGTAATTGTCTTCATAAGATTACAGGTTAACTACCAAGACCTAATTATACCCCAGTAGAATCTTGTGCAAGGTCGAGGCATACGGAGTTCAGGCAATACCTCATACCGGTCTTTGTCGGACCGTCAGCAAAGACATGGCCCAGGTGCGAGCCACACTTGGCACACACCACCTCCGTGCGGTGCATGTCATGACTATCATCGGCCACCTCTCTCACACTCCCCGGTATAGCTTGGTCAAATGACGGCCATCCAGTACCAGAGTCGAACTTGGCATCAGAATTAAATAGTGGAGAACCGCAAACCTTGCAGTTGTACGTCCCACTACCCTCTACCTCCAAGAGCTTGCCTGAGAAGGGAGCCTCTGTACCCTTCTCCCGAAGGACGTGATACTCCTCCTCGGTCAACCTCTTCTTTAACTCCTCTTCGTTTATATCCATTTGGCCTAAATTATTTAACCAATTTCTCTGCCTCATCTATGAGACGGTCCATGAGTTCGAGGTCTCCCTCCTTCTCTGCCAACTCTATCGCCTCTTGGAAGGTCTCCATGGCCATGTCCTTCATCCCCGCATCTCTGTATATCTCGGCAATCTCAACAGCAAGCAAGAGGTCGCCTCTTTCGTCCTTAACCTCCTTCTCCTTAGCGTCTACATAACTTATAAGCTTTGAGAAGTCTCTGTTGTCTGCACGAAGAGACTCGACAACCTCCTCTCTTTTTGGAGCCCTCTCCTCCTCTTGGTTTGGTGCTCTTTCTATCATCTGTAAATTATAGCAAAAGAAAAACGGACCCGTAGGCCCGTTAGTAAATTCATGTCCCGTAAGGACCGCCCGTGAACGGCGCACCCCCCATGAAGCCAGGAGGCATATCGGTCTTGGAATCGGCTGAGGCCTTCTCCCGTGCAAGATCGGCGAGGTCATGATCGCCCATCTTCCTGGCGGTGGCACCAAGAACATCCCAAAACTTGGAGCCTGCCCCGTACACGTGCTTGATGTTTTGGTAGGCCTGATCGGCCGACTTCCAGTCACCGCGTTTACGAGCCTCGTCACGAATGTTGGCCCACTCCGCCGCCTTCTCCTGAGCCTTCTTCTGCTCTTGGTAACGACGGTCCGCTTCGCGGAAAGCCGCTTCCTGTTCTGGACTAAACATTGGATCCTCCTTGAGTTCGCTTCCACTCCCAGAAATCTGCAACCACACCCTCCATTCCATAGCTAGGAATTGGAATCCCTCTTTCCACGTATATCCTGAGTAGCTCCTCCAAGAGAAGTGTCGATAGACACTTGGCTGGCAAGAGTCTCTCTCCCTCGGAAATGCGTGGGGACTCCAGCCCAGATGGCGTCCACTTCAGCTCAATCGCCCCAGTAGAGTCATATCGAGGCTTATCCGGATTATACAAAGCCGGAATCGCTGGCGGGGGAGTTATGATTGCCATTATTCCTCCTATCGTTGAAAGTTCTATCTACTTTTGAAATTAACAATAATTTTTGTCAGTGTCAAACATACAAAATACCCCGACAAGGCGTTGCCTTGTGGGGGCTCCTTAAATCTTAACCAGCTTAACTTTGGCAAAAGGAATAGAGAACGCCTTGCACCAAATCCAAACCTCATTATATTTGTTTATATCGAAATCGGCTGGTAGGACATAGTTTTGCGAGCCAATATTTCCTTTTAGTCTTGATATCTCGGAGCCCTTTATGTACTCACCATCCTTGCCAAAACCTACGAAAAGATCTGGTCCATTGGCTACATTAAAATCGTCCTCAAACCTAAGGACTCTTTCGTCTTTAATATCTAATACCAAAGCACCACCCGAACCATAATGTATATTGTCAAAACCTTCGAAACTTCCTCGTAGCAAAACTCTTGAGTCCAAACCATCAACTTGAGCTGGTAACGCCTCCGACACGCGCTTATCTATAAACAAAGGAGATATTAGCCAGTATCCAACTCCAAGGACCAGGATACTGATTAGGATTAGGAAAAGTCTTTTCATGCTTAAATTATATCAAAAGAATAACCAAGTATCTGCGACAAGGCGTTGCCTTGTCGGGGTTTGGTAGTTTGAAATAAGAAGTAAATTAAAGTATTCTTGGCCTATTGGGATATCGTCTAATGGTAGGACAGTGGCCTTTGAAGCCATTAATTGGGGTTCGAATCCCTGTATCCCAGCAAATGGTTAGAGCAGTTAAAAATATTTCTCAAGGCACGGTGCACAAGGTACCAAAGGATTTGGAGAAGGTTCTTCTAGCGAACCCCAAAACTCTCAAGGTTTGGGAGGATATCACTCCCCTCGCGAGGAACGAGTGGATATGCCTCGTCACCTCCGCTATAAGACCAGAGACAAGGACGACAAGACTTGAGCGTACCCGCTCGCAACTCACACAAGGCAAACGCAGACCTTGTTGCTGGGCCGGATGCCCACACCGCTAACAAACAAAAACCCGAGCCATGTGGCTCGGGTTTTTTGCTTACATCTGAGGAGCTTCTGGAGCTACCTCGGGGGCAGCCTCTGGAGTCTCAACTACTGGTGTCTCCTCAGTGGAGACAGGAGTAGAGATGATCTCGATGTCGGCAGGAGCTGCTGTTGTATCAGCTGGGGCTACTGCTGGATTTTGTTCGTCTGTCATAATTTTAAATTAGTTTCGCTTACGCGAAGTTCTAGTAACGGTAAGCGAGTGCTCACTTGGCAGATACTAACACTCTCACCTCAAATGTAAACCCTAAAACCCTATGCTCTCTGCAAGAGCTATCTCAAGTGGAAGCTCCGGGATGGTGGTGGTAGAGACAGAGTCCACCGCTTCTATAAACTTCACCAGTATAGTGGCAGTTAGGTGCTTGGCTGGCTTGTCGCCCAAGATCTTCAAGAGTTTGAACTCGTCCTCCGAGGTCTCCTCTTCTATGTTTTTATCCAAGCCCGCCTTAAGCCTAATAAGGAAGAGGAAGCGCAGGTGCTCAAGGATGAGCCGGCTAAATATCTTCATATCTGCATTCATCTTCCTTGTCTCTGCTATTGCCTGCATCCCCTTCTCAAGGTCTTGGTCTACTATGGCTTCCAAAATATTTTGTACTAAAGCGAAATTCGGTGCACCTGTAACCCTCTCCACATCGGCTCTACTCACATCCTTCTCCTTCGTACTACTGAAGACCTTCTCGAGTATCCCGTGTGTATCGCGGAAGGAGCCGTCGCCCAAGAGTGCGACAAGCTCGGCAGCATCCTTAGCGAGCTTCCTCTCCTCGGCCTTGGCGATGCTTATACCAAACTCTCTCAAGACCTCTCTGCTTGGTCGCTTGAAGACGAAGGACTGACACCTTGACTGGACAGTCTCTGGTACCTTGTCGAGCTCGGTTGTAGCTAGGATGAAGATGACGTGGGCAGGCGGTTCTTCCAAGGTTTTTAAAAAGGAGTTCCAAGCACTCTTCGAGAGCATGTGAGCCTCGTCTAAGATGTAGACCTTGTACTTGGAGTTGAAGGGTAGCGTGTGCACAGCTTCGTTGAGCGCACGCATTTCATCCACGCCGTTGTTGGAGGCGGCGTCTATCTCATATATATCGCTTGGGTTTGTCTTGAGCTCACTCGCAAATATCCTCGCTACAGAGGTCTTGCCTGTGCCCCTAGAGCCGGCGAAGAGGTATGCATGCGCCACTGTGCCGAGCTTGATCTGGTTACTCAAAACAGAAACTATCGGATCTTGGCCGGTGACGTCCTGCCACGTCTTGGGGCGATACTTCCTATAGAGGACTGACATAATGTTGAATTATATCCTACTTCGCCAAGGCTACGAAGGACAAGAACGAAAAAGCCCTAGAGACAATAATCTGTCTCTAGGGCTATGGCCTACATCATGGCCAAGTGTGACAAGTCGTCGGCGTAAGACGAGTCGGTGACCACTGGATGCAGATCGTGGCTGAACCGGTGCTTCGCCTCACAAGACGAGCCGTCATCCCACTCGCAGCAGAGCCAGTGGCCGTAGCAACGACCGTCCAAGCTCCTGTGTTCGTGGAGTACCAAACCGGACTTGCCGGTGAGGAAGCTGGGATGTCCGTCCCATGCACCACCTGTGCAGTGAGCATCACGGTGTCTCCGACCGCCACAGCCCCCGTAGTGGGAGTGTAGTTGATCGTGCTCGCAGTAGGAGTAGTGCTCCCAGGCACCCTGATGTTCGCCGTAAGGCGAAGGGTGCTCGTCTGCTCGCTCACCGCGGTCACTACCGCTGTACCAGCTCCGATGCCGGTGATCCTGCCCGACACATTGTCGAGACGGACCACTGCGACGACTGCGCTGTTACTCGTCTCCCAACGGAAGGAGTCTGGTGTACCACACCCCACCGGAGCGAAGGTCTGGTTCACCATCAGGGTGTCGCTCCCTCCAACAGGAAGGATGATGGTATCGCCCACCACGCTCCCAGAGTCGGAAGTGTAGATCCTCGTCGTCCTGATGCAGGAAGGGGTCACCGTGTCCACCTTCGTGCCGATCGGCAAGAAGATGATGGTGGGACCCGTGGGACCGATGATCTGCTCGTTCAAACAAGCAGACATCGAGATGAGGATAACGACCAAGATGGTCGCGATCCTGGCCAACCGCTTGGTTCGCATGTGCTACTCCTTGTAGCTGGGTGATGTATTGGAACGCTCTGCTATCTTATTATCATAAAAGACTGCATTTGTCAAAGGGAAATTCATGAAAAATTCAGAAATGAGAAAGGTCCCATATTTGGGACCTTGAGGGAAGTAAAGCGAGTGGCCGGCCAGGGTTACGGACGATATAAGTCGATTCGGGGGATTCCGGGCCCCCTGCACAGACAGATAAGCTCTCTCGTACGTAACCACTGGCTTTACCACTCTTCTATCCCCAATGTTAGCACGATACACCTTTTTTGTCAACCTGCTAATTTGAGCATAAAAAAACACCGTACTTTACGGTGTTGTGTTGCGCCCGTTTGGGCGACTTGTGAAGCCAGACTACCGGCACAGGAGGACCCCCCCCACCCCCAAGCACCCCCATGCCGATAGCCCTTGGACGGCCCCGCTTCGATCAGCCGTAGCCGTTGCCAGCGACGTTCGCCTGACCACCGATCTTGCGACGGTTGGCGACGACGCGGCCCTTCTTGTTCGACCGTGCCCACATCCCTCTCAACTTCTTGCGAGCCATATCCCCTCCTTGAGGAAATGTCAGTGCTTCACTGCACTGAGACCTTAATGATACAAAAACCCGTCTACTATGTCACTCACCTCTTGTGCATTGCTTGCCTCCATCAGTTTCGCCCTCAAATCTACTGCTCCGTCGAAGCCGTGCACATAGGCCTTGTAATGCTTCTTCATCAGAGCGAAGCTCTTCATCCCTCCCAAGAGCTCTTCAAAGAGTTTTGTATGCTCTACACACACCTTGAGCTTCTCCTCTAGAGTTGGCACCTTTTCGGCAAAGAGCCATGGGTTCCCAAAAATGGCTCGACCAAGCATCGCTCCATCAGCCCCCGTCTCCTCACACTTCTTCCTCGCGTCTTCTACGTCCTTAAGATCTCCATTACCAAATATCAAAGTGTCTACTCCAAGCGCATCTCGTATCTCGACAGCCCTCCTCACGTGCTCCCATCTTGCGGGTACCTTACTCATCTCCTTCCTTGTACGAGCGTGGATAGTAACTACCGCTGGTTTCTCTGCAAGAAGTTCTGGTAGCCATGTTTCTAACTCGTTCTTGTTGTAACCGATCCTCGTCTTGACCGACACGGGCAAGTCACCAGCACCTTCTTTAGCAGCACGGATAACCTCACGAGCAAGTTTGGAGTTCTTAATATGTGCGGCACCTGCTCCCTGCTTCTCCACACTTCTGTCGGGGCAACCCATGTTGATGTCTATACCATCGAAGCCAAGCTCTCGCGCAAGTTCTGCAGCCTTCATCATGTTCTCCGGAGATGAGGAGAAGAACTGTGCAACTATTGGACGCTCCGCGTCGACATACTCCAAGTCTTTCAAAAGCTTTTTTCTTCCTTCCTCTGGAGCAAGTGCCAAACCATCTGCAGAGACGAACTCCGTCCAAGTTACATCGGGCTTACCGTACTTGGCGATAATACGACGAAAGGCCATGTCGGTGACGTTGGCCATAGGGGCTAGAACCATTATTGGCTTCTTCAAACTCTTCCAAAAATTCATAATGTATATCTTATATAAAAAGATAGCGCCCACACAAAGTGTGAGCGCATTTCCCATCCAGGTATCTGGACGAGAGGGGTGGGTGGTTGCCGAGACGAAGCTCTCAGTGAAGAGTTCGACTTGGACTGCCTGCGAGGCGGAGGCCATTCGCATCTCTGTGGGGTACGGGTAACCGTACCCACTTCGTTGAAGGGCAACTGGTTCCCGACCGGTAAAGAAGGGAGACCAAGCTACCACGGCCTTCGAGCAAGAACTTCAGCTTTGCCTAGCAATCGCCTCGGCAACCACCCATGTACTTATCTAAACATAAGTATACACCCCCCCAACAATTTGTCAAGTATTTCTAAAACTACCTTCCGTCCTTATATACCCAGTGCACTTTGTTGTTGAAACTCAAGTCTATATACAAAAGCTCACTGACCTTCAAGTTTTTTAACTGATTATCATTTATAAATGAGTTGAGATCGACAAACAGCTTGCTCAAGTCCTGCTCCCTCCTCCACCTCAACTCAACATCGCCCTCCAAGACAACCTTGTATACATCACCACTCTTTATAAAAGTCTTGGGACTAAGCTTCAGAAGTCTCAAGCTCCCTACAAAATTATGTAGTGCCTCGAAGTCCTCACTTGGCAGGAAGAACTTCCCTACTGGCTCACTCGCCAGACTCTCGTCTCTATACTCTATATATGCCTCACCATCAAAGTTGGGAGCCTCAGAATATATATATCCATCCTCATCTAAGAAGTAGCACTCCTCAAAGCAGTACAAAGCCTTCGGCACTCGCTCTACTATGTCTACCAATACTCCGCCAACACCCTGACGAGAGAGAGTGACCGAGGCGAAGCGTGGGACACTCTCCACGAGCCTCTGACCTATACTCCTCTTAGGCAAAAAGAAGGTGCTAGACCTCGGCACGAGACCTAAGTACTTCCCTCTCAAACTCTCTCGCACCAACTTCTCAACCTCTCTGCTTGTTGTGACTACATTGCCTTGCACACTCACCTCTCTCACTTGAAGTGTCTCGCTACCCAGGAAGTATATTGGCAAGACGATGAAGGCAGAGGCCAGAATGACTAGACCCCCTAGACGCAACTTCCTCTCGAGCTCCTTACGTTTGTGGAACTCAGGAGAGCGGACAGATCCTTTACTTCCGACTAATTTCATCTCGGCTAATTATGTCTTTACCAAAGTATGGTTGTAAGACTTCTGGGATCTTGATACTTCCGTCGGCTTGTTGGAAGTTCTCTACTATCATTATGAGAGGTCGCCCAGAGAGAGCGGTGTTGTTTAGCGAGTGGGCATACTTAAGAGTGCCGTCATCATCCTTGTAGCGTATACCCAAGCGCCTTGTCTGGAAGTCGTGGAAGTATGAGGCCGAGCCAGTCTCTCTATACTTCTTCTCTGATGGAAGCCAAACCTCTGTGTCATACTTCTTCACCTGGCCTAACCCTAGGTCGCCACCACAGTTGACCACCACTCTATATGGGAGGCCCAGAGCTTCTGTGAGCTCCTCAACGTTCTTCTGTATCTCCTCGTGGAATCTCACTGACTCTTCGTGAGAAGCCTCGCAGAGTATGACTTGCTCAAACTTATAAAATTCGTGTACGCGAAGGATGCCTCTTGTATCCTTGCCATGACTTCCAGCCTCACGGCGGAAGGCATCGGAGAAGGAGAGATGCTTAATGGGTAAGTCCTTCTTGTCCAAGACTTCGTCCATGTAGTAACCCATCGTTGCTACCTCAGCGGTACCCGAGAGATACTCTCCGTCTTGAGTCTTATACAAATCCTCTTCTCCTTGTGGTAGGTACCCCGTACCGAAGAAAACTTCTTTCTTCAAAAGTGAGGGTACTATCATCTGTACATAATCCTTCTTCTTAGCGAAGAAGTCTTGGACAAACCTCCAGAGAGCAAACTGCAACTTCGCGCCGTCGCCCTTGAGGAAGTAGCCTCTGAAGCCCGCAACCTTAGCTCCGCGCTCGAGGTCAAGCATCCCCAAGCTCTCCATAAGCTCTATATGACTCTTCGGCTCGAAGCCAAATTGAGGAAGCTCTCCCCACTTCTTCACCTCCAAGTTTTGCTCGTCGCTCACTCCATCTGGCACAGAAATGTCTGGAATGTTTGGCACCTGAAGCATCAGAGCCTGCCACTCGCGCATTACCTCTTTGAGCTCCTCCTCACCCTTCTGGAGCTCTTCCTTCACAAACTTCATCCTCTCTAAGATGTTTGCGCGCTCTGGACCCGACGCACTTGTGATCTCTCGGCTTGCAGTGTTTTGCTCTCCACGCTTCTCCTCAACCTTCTGGAGCAAACCTCTCCTCTTGTCGTCGACCTCTATGAGCTTCTCTACATCGAAGTCTAGGTGCTTCTTCTTAGAAGCCATGGCTACTAGGTCCTTGTTCTCCCTGATGAATTTGATATCAAGCATTGCTAAGATATTACCATATGATAAGAGACCTCAAACCCGAAGAGTGGCCAGAGCTTTTGCTGGAGATTAATGACCCACCCAAGAAGCTCCGCCTCTGGGGCGAACCGCCTAGAGAGGGTAACAAGCTTGTAGCTATCGTAGGGGCAAGGAAGTTCACCCAGTACGGACAAGAGGTATGTGCCTCACTTGTACAAGGTCTCTCTGGCTACCCTGTCACTATAATCTCAGGTCTCGCCCTAGGCATAGACTCCATAGCCCACCGCACCGCTCTACGTGCAGGACTCCAAACGATAGCCGTCCCTGGTTCTGGGTTAGATAAGAAGGTACTCCACCCACACTCGCATGTAGGCCTTGCTGAAGAAATAGTAGAAACAGGAGGCGGGCTTATGTCTGAGTACGATGACGAGATGCCTAGTGGTGCATGGGCCTTCCCAAGGAGGAACAGGATAATGGCTGGGATGTGCCACGCAACGATAGTTATAGAGGCCGAGAAGAAGAGTGGAACACTTATAACCTCACGCCTTGCTACTGAATATAATAGAGAGGTTGGAGCTGTCCCCGGACCTATCTCATCTAGCACTTCGGAGGGACCACATATGCTGATACGCCTTGGTGCAGCTCTTATAAGAGACTCAGAGGATATATTGGAACTCCTAGGACTCCGAAGCGAGGGTCACGATACTCTTATAAGCACTGACGACCTGACGAATGAGGAGCAAGTTTTCATAAAACTTTTGGAAACTCCTATGGACAGAGACTCCCTTATTCGGGCTTCCAAGTTGGACATATCTACTGCTAGTGCCACTCTATCACTACTTGAGATAAAGGGACTCATAAAAGAAGAAATGGGAGAGGTTAGAAAAGTGTTCTGATTTGCAAATAAAAAGCTTCTGTAGTATTTGTTAGGAAATGCGTTTAGTCATAGTTGAGTCGCCAAGCAAGGCGAAGACGATAGAAAAATATTTGGGAAAGGACTTTCGCGTGGTTGCTTCTGTTGGCCATGTCAGGGATCTTCCTAAATCAAACACCAAGGCCATAGACATCCCAGCCGGCTTCGTCCCCCACTACGAAGTCTCTAAGGGGAAGGAGAAGGTCATAAGCGAGATAAAGAGTCTTGCTAAGAAGGCTGATGAGGTCATACTCGCCACAGACCCCGACCGTGAGGGTGAGGCTATAGCGTGGCATATTGCTGATGCTATCGGACTCAAGTCTCCAAAGCGTATCGTCTTCCATGAGATTACTAAGGAAGCTGTAGAAGAGGCTCTAGAACATCCAAGAAAGATCGATGAATCCCTTAAAGAGGCCCAAGAAGCGAGGCGCGTGCTCGATAGGCTTGTCGGCTACGACCTCTCCGGTATCATCTGGAAGAAGGTCCGCTACGGACTCTCGGCTGGACGCGTGCAGTCTCCTGCGCTCCGCATACTAGTAGAGCGTGAGCGTGAGATACGCGCCTTCGTGCCAGAAACGTTTTGGAAGATCTTTGCCATACTTAACAACCTAAACTTCGATTGCTCTGTAGAACCAAGAGACAAGAGTGAGGTTGAAAATATTTTGAAAAATGGAGAGAAGGGCTCTTGGAAGGTTACTGATATTAAGGAGTCAGAGGTCAAGCGCTCCCCTCGCGCCCCCTTCATCACCTCAACACTCCAACAAGCGGCGTCCTCACGCTTAGGCTTCGCCCCATCACGTACCATGGGTGTAGCTCAGAAACTCTACGAAGCTGGACTCATCACCTATATGCGTACGGACTCTACAAACCTTGGAGTGCAGGCTAAGAAAGATATAGAGAATGTGGTTAGAAAGAAGTTTGGCGACAACTACTACGAGTCTCACGTCTTCGCCAAGAAGAGTAAGAACGCGCAAGAAGCGCACGAAGCTATACGCCCAACTCACATGAGTGTGGAGAACGCGGGTACCACAGACGAACAGAAGAAGCTCTACAAACTCATCTGGTCCCGCACCCTAGCCACCCAGATGAAGGACGCTGTGGTTATGAGAACCAAAGTCGTAGCAAACATAAGTGACTCCTCTATACCAGACTTCTGGCTGAACGGTTCCCGAATACTCTTCGACGGTTGGACCAAGGCCGATCCAGCATCACAAGGCGAGGAGGTAATACTGCCCAAACTAGAAGTTGGTGAGAGCTTAGACTTGAAGAAAATCTTTAGCGAGGAGAAGCAGACAGAACCACCAAGCCGATACTCCGAGGCCGGACTTATCAAAGAGCTCGAGAAGCGTGGCATCGGAAGACCATCCACCTACGCCTCTATTATCAAGACTATTGTGGACCGTGGTTATGTAGAGAAGGACAGCAAGGCTCTCAAGCCCACAGACACAGGCGAGGTGGTGTCTGGCTTCCTTGAGGACAACTTCGGCGAGTACATTAGTGACACCTTCACCGCGGAAATGGAGGATGAGTTGGACGACATCGCCCTTGGCAAAAGAACTTATGTCAAAACTCTAACTGACTTCTACGGACCCTTCCAAAAGGATGTTAAGAGTAAGGAGAAGGTGGCTAAGGCTACAGACCTAGGCACTGCAGACAGTAAGTACAAGTGCCCTATTTGTGGTGGTGGAATGATTATCAAACTTGGCCGTGGGGGACGCTTCCTCTCGTGCTCACGCTTCCCCGACTGTACCGGGGCTCTCACTATAAACGGTGAGGAGATCAAGGCTGACACTCCTATTGGCAACAATCCTGAGAGTGGGCTGCCTATATATGTAAAGACCGGACGCTTCGGTCCGTACGTCCAAGAGGGTGAGGATGATAAGAAGAAAAAGATTAAGGCTCGTAAGGCCAGCATCCCCAAAACCAAGAACCTCTCTGAGATCTCTATACCAGACGCTCTCACTTATCTCTCTCTCCCTAGAGTTCTTGGCGTACACCCAGGCACAGGCGAGAAGATAACCGCAAGCATAGGACGCTTCGGTCCGTACATCGTCCACGAAAAGGACTTCCGCTCACTTAAGACAGACGACGTCTACACCATCACCCTCTCCCGTGCACTTGAGATACTCAAAGAAGCCAAGAAAACTCGAGGCTTCAAGAAGAAAGCTACTAAGTAAGATTACTCAACTATCCTAACTAGAGAGACACATGGACCGACGTGCTCGCTTGAGACGATTATCTTGTAGTTATCAATCTCTACACTTACTCTCTTACCAGCAAAGGCGCTTAGTTTGTCGAGTTGGCCATTGAAGTTGTACTGATACGGATGGTAGAAACCAAAGCAGATTGTGTAAGGGCTACTTGACCTTGTGTAGGTGGTGGAGTCGTTGGCGCTCTTAACTGACTCAAGATAGTAATGAGGTAGCTTGTACATGTCGGCCTTGTCTACGATGAGACCCAAGTTGTGAGAGCCGTCGCTGTCTACCAAAGCCACTTGGCCGGAGATGGTTGCACCACCTGAAAAGTTGTACTGGTTACCATAGCTTATGCTTGCGTACTTGAAGGAACCGAAGGGAGAACCGACTATCAAGTTCTTCTCGGTGAAGCTGAAGGGGAACTCCTTGTTCACTGGAGTGTAGTTGGCAGGAGTGTTAGTACTCGAAACTGGCTTGGAAGTAGAGCTGCCGCCGGTGTTGAGTGAGCCATTACCAGTAACCTCGTTCTTTGTCACATCCTCACTTGGCTTGAAGGGGATGAAGGATATAAGCCCTAGCAATACTACTACTATGACAGCTATTTGAATGTGTTTCTTTTGCATACTTTTAATTATACCGAATTATATAGAAAAATTCTTAACAGAGTAGAGGTCCTCCTCTCCTGCCTGCGCAGGCAGGGGAGCCTCCATGGCCTCCTTACTACCCTCGCTCATAACCTCCTTCTCTTCCTCGGTCGGTACTGGGGCATCCTCAACCTTGGCAGTCTCCGGAACTGCCGGCAACTCGTTCGTTAGCTTGTCCAAAAGCACTAACAGGTCATCCTTGGAGAAGAAGTCTATAGTGATCTTGCCACCCTCCTCTCGCTTCTCTATCCTCACACGAGTACCAAGAGTGTCCTTAAACTTCTCCTCTAGATCCACAAGATCTGGGTCCATCTGCTTCCTCGCCTTCTCGAAGGCGATACGGCGCGCGATACCCTCTGCGTCGCGAACATTTATCTTCTTGAAGATTATCTCCTTGAAGAGTGTCATCTGCTCCTCTGGCTTGTCTACAAGCATCATGAGAGGTCTTGTGTGGCCCTCGGTAATCTTGCCTTCTGCAAGAGCGTTTAACATCTCGTCAGGAAGCATCAAGATACGCAAAGTGTTGGATACATACTCTCTGCTCTTCCCCACCTTCTTGCCGATGTCTGCGTGCTTGAAGCCGAACTCCTTGGCCAACTTCTCGAAGGCCTTCGCACGGTCCACGGGGTTTAGGTCCTCTCTCTGGATGTTCTCGATGATAGCGAGTTCGAGCTTCATCAAGTCTGTCTCCTCACCATTCCTAACTTGTGCCGGCACTTGGGTTAATCCTGCGAGCTTAGAGGCCCGTAGACGCCTCTCACCGGCTATAAGCTCGTACTCTGTGGCAAGACCACCATCGGGCTTCTCGACCTCCTTACGTGTTACCACAAGGGCCTGAAGTACTCCGTATTGCCTTATAGAGTCAGCTAGGCTCTTAAGAGCCAACTCATCGAACTCGCGCCTAGGCTGGTATGGGTTAGGGTGTATCTTATCGACCTCAATCCAAAAGATTGCGTCATTGTATATCTGCGACATGAGTAGATTTTAACACCAAACTATCGTAGATTGTAGCTGTAGATATGCCGGAGTGGCGGAATGGTAGACGCGCACGACTCAAAATCGTGTCTCGCAAGGGGTGGAGGTTCGAGTCCTCTCTCCGGCACAAAGATAGTAAATATTTTGTCTCTATGATAATCTCCCTTGTTAGATATACGAACCTTGTGGAGGAGTCATGTTTCCGGATGATACCGAATCACAAGAGCAAATTGGCGAATGGCCGTTTCTCGAAAAACACGCAAATTGCGTGTGCCCAAAAGCAATAAGTTGTGTATCATCAAGACACAACACTTCTTGCCAGAAACTCTTTACCCTGGCATATGCGAGCGCTGGATATGGAGAATCATTTGGTAGGGCAATGTTCGCTCAATTTCTCAAGGGCGATCGATGTGAGAATCTTGTGCCCCTACTGGTGAAGGACTTGTGTGACAAGGTCAACCGACTTGCTCCAGAGTCGAGCAGCGACAAACCTCCATGCTTTGGTTGCAAAACTACCAGGCATGGACTAAATGGGATATTTGGTTCGTACGAAAGGATCCATCCGAGCGTCGATGAAAAGCAACTAGCAAAACACGCCTCGGACCCAAGCACGATGATGCCGACAATCCTTCCAGAAAGAATCTCAACCGAGGAATTGTCGGAAGAGGATCGAGCTTGGATCAGGCTTATCGAGTCCGGCGTCCTCAATGAAGAAGATTGGGGGAGCATGGTGAGACAATCAGATAGTGATTTCTAACGGCGAGCTATGCTCGCCTTTTTCTTGATTAATTCTGGCTTATTGATTAATCTTCTCCCAGACCTAAACGGAGAAAACAAATGGATTGGCTCAAAAAGCTGTCTGTTGCCAAGGAAGCCTTGGCAGAGGGCGTAGAAGTCCAAGTCGACCCGGAAGAGATCAGGCGCATGCCTGGTCAGCCTAGAGTTCATTTCAATCAGGATGGGATCAAAAGACTGGCCAAATCCATGATGAGGATTGGTCAGACAACTCCAGGGGTCCTTCGTAGAATTAAGGACCCCAGATACAAGTATGAGCTGATCGACGGAGAGCGCCGTTGGTGGGCTACAAAGATGGCCAAGATCAAGTACAGAGGTACTGTAGTCAAAGCTGGGGATGACCCAAGCGTACACTTTTTGATCGGCGCTGTGGCCAACTTCAACCGAGAGGGGCACACCCCGATTGAGATCAGTGATGCAATCCAGCACCTCCGCTCAATCGAGATACCCTTCGAAGAAATCGCTGAGATCTTCGGAGTCTCTGTGTTTTGGGCCAACGAGATGCACAGCCTACAGAATTTGCATCCTCGAGTGAGGGCCATGCTTGATCCAAGCTTGCCGAAGGACAAGATTCTACCAGTGACGGCCGCTATCAAAATATCCAAGATGGAGCATCGGCTCCAACCGGCTCTAGCTGAAAGAGTTTTGAAAAAAGAGGTCCCCCTCGGCCAGCTAAGGAAGGAGACCGTCAGACTTTCGCACAGTGCTGGCACCTACATTCGAGAATTGAAGAGGGGGCCAAGCAAGCGATGGGACTCTGCGGCTAGACAGATAAGAAGAGCCAAGCTCGCAGTACTAGACGCTAAAGTGATCATCGGGGAAGATGGTATGGCCGAACACCTGAAGACGAGAAAGGTGTCCGACATCAACATCGTCCTGAAGGAATTGGGCAGCCTTCAAGAACTAATTAGTGGTTGCACCAGAATCCTGAGAACAGTTTCGAATCGCCAGTAATGGCGATTTTTTGTTACTTAATTTATAAAAATCCCCCGCACACAAATTTGTGTACAGGGGACCCCTCGTGTTGCTACCGAGGATTATTGGAGTTCGAACGAGCGGGTTGAGCCTGACGCCCCTCGCCTGCCCCTCGTGGGACTGCGAGGTCGAGTCCAAGCTGGCGTGCCGACTGGGCAGTGAGCAAGCTCATGAAGTCGGCAGCCCCAGAACCGGAACCTGAAGCTCCATCGCGACCCATCACGACTGAGGGCACCCACTGGCCGGTGTACTTGGAGAAGTTCTCCGCATACGACTGGTTGATACGCACCCACGCGTCGATCTTCTGAGTCAGAGCGCCGTCGGCCTGCATGACAAGTCGACGCCGTGTGGCATCACCCTCGCCTCGCAGGATCTCGGCCTTCTTGTACTGCTCGGCTGCTTGTGCATCGAGACGTGCCTGATCGAGACGGCGTTGATACACCGTTACCGACTCAGCTCGAACTGCCTCCTGCTTCCACCGCGCCTCAGCCGCGAGAGCTTCGCCATTGGCCTGCGCCGTGATACGACGCTGTTCAGCCTGGCGTGCTTGTGCGATTGAAGTCTGGATCTGCATCGCGAGCTTCTGTTGCTCCGCGATCTGATCTTCCACCGTCTTGTCATAAGGGATGGAATCGATCGAGAAGTTGAAAGTTCGGATACCGAACTGCTTGACCACCGATGCTTCCTGACGAGCGGGGAGCCCGTCGGGACCATTCACGATCTCGACAACGATGGCGGTCTTCTCCTGACCGCTGATCGGGTCGACCACGCGAATATCGCGACTCCGAGTACGGTAGACACCGTTCTCGATCTGGTCTTCAACGAACCTGATCAGGTCGTTGCGGCGTTCAGCGTAGGACTCGCGTGACGACATCAGAGGCCCAGTCATGTAGATGGACTTGTTCGTCACCGTCTGGATGATCTGCTCCTGGATACGGGCGACACCCGGATACTTCGAATGAAGCTGATTGAGAAGCGAGTCCGACTGCGGCATCTCCCACTGGGTTGAACCCCAGATGGTGCCATGTCCGCCATCGTTGAACTTCACCGACTGGCTGAAGGAATACTCGGAACGACGGGGGTAGCTCGTCACCTTGCCAAACCCCTGCCACTTCATTCCTGCACTGGTGTACCAGTGCAGTTCACCGTCCATCGGATCCTGGATGACCATGATCTCGTCGGCATCGACATTCTCGACGAGACTGCCGATTGAGATCAGCAGAACGATTGAGAGTACGCCGGCGAAGATGAGTCCGAACAACTTCCGCATGCTGATGCGGGGCTTATCGTCATACATGATTCTTGTCTCCTGTTTGTTGTGGGGAGGGTGATGATCAGCGCTTCTTGGCGCGTTCCGTCTTCTTCTCGACTCCTTCGATCTGGCGCTCCAACTGTGCAGCGCTCAGATCTTCCTTGGCTCCCGACATGCGAGCGCGAAGCTCGTCCACCTTCTGCTTCCGAAGAATCGGAAACAAGGGCCGGTCCATGATCATCGGGATGATGATCTGGGTGACCAGGAAGGCGAACGCGAGTACTATGAGCGTGAACTCGAGCAATCTCAAAAGGAACACTTTTCCTCCAATGTGAAGGTACGACCGATCCGGACACTTGCCGGATACTGTGCGCGACACTAGCACATTATAGACAAAAAGTCAAGCTTATTCCCTATGCTTTTGGTTTGTCGAGCTTGTCGAGTTTGAGAGCTTTGACACCAAAGTAGACTACAAGTGCAATGACAATGAAGTCTATGAGGACTGCTAGTAAGTCGCCATACATAATCTTGGCGGAACCGACAGCAAAGTAAGCCTCCTTAAGATCACCAACAGAACCGAGAATAAGCCCTAGTATCGGGTTCACAATGTCTGTCACTATCGCTGAGACGAGCTTGGACACCGCACCACCGAGAATAAATCCGACTGCTAGCCCCACTACCCCCTGCTCACGTATAAAGTCTACAAATCCTTTCATATATGTATAAATTAATGTATAAGATGATTATATAATGAAACCGAAAGTACTAGTTATCGTCGGACCCACTGCCTCTGGTAAGAGCGACCTTGCCGTAAGTCTCGCCAAGAAGCTAAATGGCGAGGTTATCTCTGCCGACTCACGACAGGTCTATAAGGGGCTCGACCACGGCACAGGCAAGATTACTGAGCGTGAGATGCGAGGTATCCCCCACCATCTACTAGATGTGGTGAGTCCTAAGAAGCTGTTCTCCGCTACGCAGTATAGAGATCTTGCCATGGAAGCTCTAAGAGATATAGCGACTAGTAAAAAGTTGCCCATCATCGTCGGAGGAACTGGCTTCTACATCGACACAGTAACCTGTGGAGTCCTCTATCCAGAGGTACCACCAAACAAAAAGTTGAGAGAGGAGCTCTCCAAACTCTCAACAGAAAAGCTCTTTAGCATGCTTAAGGCCAAAGACCCAAACCGCGCTGGTCTCATAGACTCTAAAAACAAAGTGCGTCTTGTGAGAGCTTTGGAAATAATAGACACTCTTGGGTCTGTACCAGAGATCAAAAGAGAGACACTAGAATACGAATTCGTCTTTGTCGGACTAAGTCCAAAAGATTTGAATGAAAGGATAAAAAATAGGTTAGAGAAAAGACTGCCAAAGATAATTACCGAGGTGAAAAGACTAAGGAAAGAAGGACTCACATGGAAGCGCCTACATGAGCTTGGACTTGAATACAGATACGTTGGCGCTTACGTTAAGGGAGACTTGAGTAAAGAAGAAATGAGCAAGGTGCTACTCAAAGAGATCATCAAATACTCAAAGCGTCAGATGACATGGTTCAAAAGGAACAAAACTATGAAGTGGTTTGAGAGTGCTTCCTCTCCTGCCTTACTCGCCACCATTCGTAAGCTATTGGTATCACCGAAACCAAAATAACTAAGAAGATAAGATAGTGCAGATAATCTTGGATAACTGGGAACCTCCTACCGAGGAAGTAGCCTAGCGAGGTCACAGAAGCAGACCAGAAGATAGAGCTTATCAAGCTGTAGCGGACAAACTTACCAAAGTCCATCTTGGCAATGCCGGCAACTATGGGGAGAAAAGTACGAACAATGGGCACAAAGCGGGAGAGAACAATAGCCGAAAGCCCATGCTTATCAAAAAACTTGTTTGTAGTATCTATGTGCTCCCGCTTCAATATCTTCCGGAAGAAGGCAAATCGGTGCAAGGTCTCTATGTAGACTCCGATGTAATACCCCGCTATACCACCAAGGAAGGTGGCCACAAAGATAAGTGGTATGAGTAGAGTAAGCTTGAAGCCAAGTCCAGAGGCCAAGATACCTGCAGTGAAGAGCAGGCTGTCTCCAGGCAGAGCAAAGAATATGCCAGATTCGAGAAAGACTATTACAAACACTCCCACATATCCATATGTGGTCAGGAGATAAGGGATATTGAAAAGATCTGACATTTTTTTATAAGGAGGAATCGGTCACAGGTCCTCTCGAGCTCGAGAGTCCTGCGACCCCGCCTCGCGCCGTCGCGCTCCGGCTTTCGATTCCCCATAGCCGCGCGCTGATAATCCACTCAGAAGCCATTATAGGCTTCCTCGCGGATCATTGCGGGCGATGAAGGAATCGAACCCTCGCCAGCGGTTTTGGAGACCGCTGTTCTACCACTAAACTAATCGCCCTTAGGCGCCATATTAGCATAAATGACAAGAAAATAGCCCCTTTCGGGGCTCATTCTCTAGGCTTTCTTCTCCTTGTATACGGTATGCTTCTTGGCGATAGGATTGAACTTCTTTAGCTCAATCTTTCTCTCTACTGACTTCTTGTTCTTACGAGAGTAGTAGGTATGACCCTTACCAACACCCTTGGCGTCGCCGACAGAAACTAGCTTTATTAAGTGGACTTGTGACATAGGGCTATAGATTATCAAAAATGACTAAACTTGCAAGCTGTCAATGAAATCGGCTATAGAATCTTCTCCTGAAAAATCTTCGTAAGAGATTGGGCGACCCGGAGCAGGAGAGCTACTAACTAGCATATGGTACCAGGCATTTTCATACATCCGATCGCCATATTTAACCTTCAGGTCACTCACCTTATTTTGCACATCAAGCATCAACTTCTCTAGCTTGTCATGCTCAAGAGTATCTGCAGATACAGTGTTTGTAAACTTCTCTTTGTATGCAAGAAGTTTCTCTTGCTCATTGTTGTTTGGTATTTGTTCCATATATCTTTGTGC
>JACCDV010225381.1_pt1 | contig 55824 bp, 55 predicted proteins | sample 7446131 | NCBI WGS metagenome assembly JACCDV01 (sample SAMN15323448, study PRJNA562643) | freshwater metagenome | isolation source: river surface water | place: USA:Blue River Watershed | collected 2017-08-17
ATCCATATAGAGAGAATGATCCTCTTGGGGGATACGATCCATATAGTGCAAGCAAGGCTGCGGCTGATATTGTAAGTAATTCATATATACAGTCTTTTTTCAATCCAAATGATTTTAAGGTAAAGCATGATACCCTGGTCGCAATAGCAAGGGCTGGTAATGTCATAGGTGGTGGGGATTGGGCACCTTTCAGGTTAGTTCCGGATATTATTAGATCAATATATGAAAAAAAAGAGGATATTGTCATCCGAAGCCCTAAATCGATTCGCCCATGGGAACATGTGATGGAGCCTCTGGCTGGATATATGATGCTGGCAAAGGGGTTATATGAGCAGAATGTGGATTTTGTAGGGCCTTGGAATTTTGGGCCAAATAGTGATAGTTTTATGACAGTGGAAAAACTCGTTGAAGATGCTGTTAAATTGTTGGGCAGAGGTAAGGTGGATATCCAGCCAGATACAACAAAGCACGAGGCTAGGGTACTCAGGCTAGATATCACAAAGGCCAAAGCACTGCTTGGATGGGAGCCACAATTCAATTTTAAGCAAAACCTAGAAGTCACGTTCAGCTGGTATAAGAATTATTACGAAAAAAACGAGGATGTGGTGGATTTTACCAATAAGCAAATAATGGATTTCTTTAAATAAAAATATGAAAGTCGTAATTCTAGCAGGTGGATTCGGTACGCGCTTAAATGAAGAAACACATACAAAGCCAAAACCCATGGTTGAAATCGGTGATATGCCGATCTTGTGGCACATCATGAAGATATATTCCCATCATGGATTCAATGAATTCATAATTTGTCTGGGGTATAAGGGTAATTACATCAAAGAATGGTTCAACAGTCATTATTTAAGAAATAGTGATGTTACGTTTGATTTAGGCAAAAATACAATTGAATATCACAAAAACCGCGCCGAGAATTGGAAAGTGACTTTAGTTGATACAGGCGAAAAGACCATGACAGGAGGTAGGATCAAAAGAATTAAAGATTATGTTGGTAATGAGCCGTTCATGCTTACGTACGGGGATGGAGTTTCGGATATAGATGTCAAAGAACTAGTAAAATATCACAATGATCATAAAGCAGGAGCTACAATTACCGCAGTCACACCTCCCGGAAGGTTCGGAACGATCTTGATAAGCGATGAGAATGCCGTCATATCTTTCAGTGAAAAAACAGACAATAAAAATCGAGTCAATGGAGGGTTCTTCGTATTGAATCCCGAAGTATTTGATTACATTGAGGGAGATGAGACAGTTTTTGAAAAGGAGCCACTCGAAAACCTTGCTCGAGATGGAAAACTCCGAGCATATCACCATCATGGATTCTGGAAACCAATGGATAATCTGAATGATAAAAATAAACTAGAAGAGATGTGGAAGTCTGGTGATGCTCCATGGAAGATTTGGGACAAGAACGCATAAATTGTAATTGCAATACACTGGAATTCACCGGTTATGAAAAAAACAAAGATCGAAAAATCAGATATTAAGATTAGTGCCGAAGCGGTTGTCGACTTTTTGGTTGAAAAAAAGGTGAGTCATGTATTCGATCTTAGCGGAGGAATGATCGCATTTATGGAAGATGCGATAAGCCGTAGGCCGGGAATAGAATGTTTTCCAATGCACCATGAGCAAGCCGCAGGCTTTGCGGCTGAAGGATATGCAAGAAGTAGTCAGAACTTCGGTGTGGCGATGGCAACAAGTGGTCCTGGTGCCACCAATCTCATAACCGCAATAGGTAGTAGTTATTTTGATTCCATCCCAACAATGTTTATTGTCGGACAAGTGCATACAGATAACATAAAAAAACATGATTTCATTCGTCAAGAAGGATTCCAAGAAACAGATATAGTCAAAGTCATTACTCCATTGACCAAATATGCTATTCGAGTCACTGATGCAAACATGCTCATATATGAATTGGAAAAGGCGCATTTCATCATGAAAAGCGGCAGGCCTGGATCGGTGCTAATCGATATTCCAATTAATTTACAAAGAAATGAAATTGATGTAGAGAAAGCAAAGCGGTTCATCGGATCTACTGAGCATGTAAAATTGATCAAGGCTCACAAAGGAGAACACAGTCTTGATACTAAAATACAAAAGTTGGAGAAATTATTAATGAAGGCAAAGGCCCCGCTTGTTATAGTCGGGAATGGAATCAGAATTTCAAATACTGGCGATGAATTAGCAAGATTCGTCAAAAAAAATAATTTGCCAGTCATAACTTCTTTACTGGGAATAGATACATATCCGAAAGACGAATTTCTTGTCGGGTTTATCGGATCGAATGGAAATCGTGATGCCAATATGACATTCGCCAATGCGGATCTTATCATCGCTCTTGGAACACGATTAGATATAAGGCAGACAGGTGATGCAAAATTTTTTAACAAGAACGCTACTGTAGTTCATGTAGATATCGATAAGCATTCTTTGAATTACCTGATTAAGTCACAACTTACATTTGCAATGGATTTAAAGGATTTTTTTGTAGCCACTCGCAATATTGAAACACCTAAAAAACCTGCATGGTTTGAGTTTATTCGTGGTATCCAGGCAGAGTTTGGAAGGACTTTGCAATATGGTGAGACGGATCTAGATCCAAATACTTTTGTACATGAACTTTCAGTAGTTACTCCCGAATCTGCTCAAGTGGTAGTTGACGTGGGTCAAAATCAGATGTGGACTGCGCAGTCTTGGAATATAAAAAAAGACCAAAGACTGATTTTTTCAGGTGGAATGGGTGCAATGGGCTTTGCATTGCCAGCTTCGATTGGGGCATGGTGCGCAAATCCAGATCGAGACATAGTAGTTATTTGTGGCGACGGTGGATTGCAGATTAATATTCAAGAATTGGAAACAGTGAGCCGTAACCGAATTCCTCTAAAGCTTTTCATCATGAATAATAATTCATTAGGCATGGTGCGCGAATTTCAGGATCTCTATTTCAATCATAATTATCAATCTACTGTAATTGGATATGGTTGCCCTGATTTGGAGAAGCTAGCCGATGCATATGGTTTGGATTATGAGAGAGTGGATTTTTTGGATAAAGAGAAATCACCGCAAATCCTCAATAAGATTATGTCTTCAAAAAAACCTGTTCTGATTGAAGTTGTAATAGATATAAAAGCTCCACTTCAGCCAAAGGTTGTATATGGGCATGCTCTCGATGATCAAGCTCCTTATCTAGATGATGCTCAAAAGGCAAAGCTTGATGCTCTGAAGGATTATCTTAAGAAATCATAAGACTTATTATGTATAGTATTCACTACTAACCATGACACAACCAGTAACCTTTAGAACAAAAGAAACACAAGAACTATATGATGAGTACAGGCAGAACCCTGGACCATCTGCGACTGGTTGCTGGATTTGCGATAAACCCGTCATTGCTGAATTCAAGAGCTGGAAAATCGTTGCCAATTCTTTTCCTTATGACAAAATCGCCTCATTGCATCATATGATAGTTCCAATCAGGCATGCCAGAGAGGATGAAGTAACATTCGAAGAATGGAATGAGTTAAATTCAATAAAGTTGAACTCATTGTATAAACAATATGATTATACCATCCAGGCCACTCCACGTGTTCAATCAGTTCCGTCACATTATCATCTTCATCTCTTGAATAGCATACATGAATAGAAAATAAGTTAATGTTGGTATAAAGCAAATGTGTTAAAAATAAATTATTTGTATGAAAAAAATCGCAATTTTAGGAGCAACGGGTCATATTGGAAAGGCGCTAACACACCGATTCTCAAATGAAGATATGTACAGAGTTTCTCTTTTCTCTCGCTCTGTGGATTCGATGCGCGAGTTTATTGATGCCTTTGAGATCAGTGACAGATTCACCTTGGGACCAATTGATGATTTTTCTAATCATGATTTCGATATTGTAATCAATTGTATCGGAATTGGAAATCCTGCCAAACTCAAAGAGAACCATGCCGCTATTTTTGAAGTGACCGAAAAATACGATAATTTAATTTTTCAGTATCTAGATAAGCACCCAGATACTTTGTATATAAATATGAGTAGCGGGGCAGTATATGGCAAAAATACTGGAATAGCAGTTGATGTGGGTTCTACATCAAGTCTCGATATGAATGCATTGTCTCCTTCAGATTTTTATTCTGTTGCAAAAATAAATTCTGAGGCAAAGCATAGGTCGCGGCCTGACCTCAGCGTCGTTGATCTCAGGGTGTTCTCATTTTTCAGTCGATTTATCGATCTCGACTCAGGGTTTATGATGGCTGAGCTTGTAGATTGCATTGTGCACAAGAAGACGTTTCATACTTCAGCAGATGATATCATTCGTGACTATACGATTGCAGATGACCTTTTTGTACTGATAGAAAAATGCATTGCTGGTCATGATGATAATGTGAACGGATTTAATGACGCATTTGACGTCTATAGTAAGAAGCCCGTTTCAAAGATAGAATTACTGGATTTTCTCAAAGAGAAATTCGGCCTTGAATATGAAATAAAAAATCCCGAGCTCATAACGGGACAAGAATCAAGTCCAACAGGCACGAAAAAAGAGTATTACTCAAAAAACAATAAAGCTGAAAGCCTTGGTTTCATGCCTGAGCATTCCTCGATCGAAGGTATTGCAAAAGAAATCCAGGCATTGTTAGAACAAAAAACACGTCACTGATAGGTTGAGATATACCTTTTTGCCTGCTATAATCGCCAAATATCAATTCTCGAATGAAAAAAGCACTTATTACTGGTATTACCGGACAGGACGGCAGCTATCTAGCCGAGCTGTTATTGGAAAAAGGCTATGAGGTCCATGGTATCAAACGTCGCAATTCGATCCTTTCTACCGACAGAGTCGATCACCTCTATAGCCATGAAGTCCATGGCAAGAATTTTCATCTCCACTACGGAGACTTAGCTGATCCTCTTAACCTCGTTCATATTATCTCTAAGGTGAAGCCTGATGAAATTTACAATCTCGCTGCCATGTCGCATGTGAAGGTTAGTTTTGAAAAGGCAGACTATACTGGCGATATCGATGCGCTCGGCACATTGCGGCTCCTAGAAGCATTGCGTGTTCTAGACATGACGCATGTGAAATTTTATCAAGCATCATCTTCGGAAATGTTTGGCAAAGTTCAAGAGGTGCCACAGACGGAAAAGACCCCATTCTATCCACGTTCTCCTTATGGATGTGCCAAATTATTCGGCTATTGGATTACGGTAAATTACCGGGAATCTTACGATATGTTCACATGTAATGGTATCCTTTTCAACCACGAAAGTCCGCGACGAGGTGAGACGTTTGTGACTCGAAAAATCACACGATCTGTTGCTCGGATTGCTCATGGCATTGAAGAGGTGCTTTATCTAGGCAATTTGGATGCTCAGCGAGACTGGGGTCATGCAAAGGATTACGTAGAGGCTATGTGGATGATGATGCAACATGATACACCAGGAGATTATGTGATAGCGACCGGCAAAACTACAACCGTTCGAGAATTTGCGCAGAAGGCATTCGCTTGCGCCGGAATCAATATCGAATTTTCAGGGGAAGGGATCGATGAGATTGGCACCGTGGTTGGTTCGAAGTTTCCGTCAGTCGAAGTCGGTCGCGTGGTGGTCCGCGTCAGCGAAAAATATTTCCGTCCCGCGGAAGTAGATATATTACTCGGTGACGCTTCGAAAGCGCATGCTGTGTTTGGATGGAAACCGAAGTATGATCTCGATGCATTGATTGCGGAGATGATCGAGCATGATATGAAATGTGTGGAGGAGGAAGTTCGAAAATAAATTACTCATAATCAGATCAGGATATGTCCCAATCCTTACCGCCGAATTTCTATGCAGAAGAGAATTGCAGTTTCAAGCCTGTATTCATGAGTGACGATGCCTATGTTCAGGCAGTATCTAGTATGGTCATCGTTTGCGCGGATATTTTGTTTTATTCCGCATCCAAGGGCGTAGTGTATTTGGCAAAAAGAAAGTCCAAACCCCTCTCTAATTGGTGGATGATAGGTGGGCGAATCAAGGCAGGGGATACGGGTGAGCAAGGTGCTGTAAATAATATAAAAAGAGAGACAGGTCTCGAAGTCGATCCTTCGCGATTGAAGTTCTTGGCGATGAATAGATATTTTTTCAATAATAGGCAGCAGGAGCCTCAGGATATTGCATGTGATAGCCTGTGCTATACGTTCGCACTCGATATAAGTAACGATGAGCTTGCAATGGCGAATACAAATTTGGATAAAGAAGAATATGAGCACGTAAGCGAAGGGAAAGGTTTCAGAACTTTTGGATTGGCTGAGATAAAGGAGGCGGGGACGCATCCGGCGATTTTGGACCTTGCTGGGCACTTAATCCAGCAGTCTAATTGACTTATTTGTTTATTTGGGTTATTATATAATATGTAAGCTCCTTGTCTGTGGCATTCTGCCGCAAGGTTACAACCGCAACACAAAACGTTGGCGGACCGTAACCGCCTTTTGCCATGAACAGCTCATCAGATAGCAATCCCGACCAATTCATCGGAGGCCTAGTCGAAGTTCACCGTGATGGCCGCAGGGCCATATTTGAATGCAATGGTACCGACTTCGCAATCACCAGATTGCGGATTCTGGCATCTACCGCTCGACTGGGCGACCATTATCATGCGACCAAGAACGAACGTTTCATCGTCGACTTCGGCGGAGGCATGGTCTTTCTCCAGCTTCTCGATACCGAAGGGCGACCCGCAGGTGAACTCGTCAGGCACGTCCTCGAGGCAGGATCTGTCGTGATCGTGAACGCATACGTGGCGCATACGTTCGTCCTTCGGCAGGATACCGTGCTCACGTGTTATGCCACCGCTCCCTTCGATGAGAAAAACAAGGACATCAATCCGTACAGGCTGGCAACGCCCGGCTTCGAGAACTGAACCCTTTTCTGATCGAAACCGAATTCGCCGAAATTCTGAGCCTGCATCGTATCCCCGCGATGCAGGCTTTTTCTTTTTTCATATATAATAGGCTCCTATACGACTCGATATAAATCACAAGACACATATCATGCAAAAAGACTCAAAAATTTTCGTAGCGGGACATAGGGGAATGGTGGGATCTGCCATCATTCGAGCTCTCGAGAAGGCGGGTTTTGCGAACCTCATTACCAGGACTTCAAAAGAACTCGACCTTCGCAATCAAGCGGCGGTCAATTCTTTTTTTGAAACAGAAAAACCTGAATACGTATTCCTTGCGGCCGCAAAAGTAGGCGGTGTGCAAGCCAACAACATATATAGAGGAGAATTCTTGTATGAAAACATGATGATCGAGGCGAATGTCATCGAAGCTGCACGCATGAATGGCGTCAAGAAATTACTTTTCCTTGGATCGTCTTGTATCTATCCTCGAGCAGCAGAGCAGCCGATCAAGGAAGAGTACTTACTCACCGGTCCGCTAGAGCCTACGAATGAGCCGTATGCCATTGCAAAGATTGCGGGCATAAAGCTTTGTGAGAGCTATCGACGGCAATACGGATGCGATTTCATTTCAGCCATGCCGACCAATCTTTATGGTCCGCATGATTATTTCAATCTCGAGCGATCTCATGTACTACCAGCCATGATCAGGCGATTTCACGATGCTAAGATATCAGGCGCGAAGGATGTGACGATTTGGGGAACGGGAACTCCGCTCCGAGAATTTCTACATGTTGACGATCTCGCTGCGGCATGTCTTTTGCTCATGGAAAAATATCAGGACGAAGTGCATATTAATGTGGGGAGCCAGGAAGAAATCTCGATCAAGGATCTTGCAGTACTTGTAAAAAAAGTTGTTGGCTTTGAGGGCGAAATTCTTCATGATGTTACAAAACCTGATGGAATGCCTCGTAAGATTATGGATTCTAGTCGCATTCGTGCCTTAGGCTGGAATCCTACTATCAGTCTTGAAGAGGGGATACGAGGCGCGTACAAATGCTTCTTGGAAAATCAGGATAGTTTTCGAACATAAATACAAGACCCCGACCGGCAAGCCGGCGGGGTCTTAGAGTTTTTAGTACGAGTGCCGATCAACCTCATCTTTTTCAGATGGGGACTCCCGACACTGTCACTGCTCGAGACCACGCATTGCGGATTGCATCACGGACCGGCTCGGGAAGATCCTCAGGCAGATCATTGATGGGATACCGCTGTGGGTCCGCTGACGTCGCATCCAGCTTGGGCTCGAACGCTTCATCAACCGGCAGCAAATGGAAATGCATCATCGTATGTGCTGCCGGTTTTCCTTCGCTTTCATTCGGTGGGTTGTAAGCATCGATAACTCCAGGGACATAGACTACACCCTTAAAGCGCCTCTGCTTTTCGTCGAATTCCAGCTCGATGCCTGTTTCGCGCATGACGAGGCGATACAGAGCAGCGTGGCTAGTCTCTCCTTTGCGCTGCTGTCCACCGAAGAACCAGCGTACATCGGGCCAATAGCCACCCTTGCGCTTGATGAGCAGAATACGGTCGTTGGGTTGACCCAAGGTATGATTTGCTGATTTGACTAAGGCGAAATCCATAGTCGGGATAGGTAACTGGGCGTTCAGGATCAATTTGGTATAGAGTGCATCATCATCGATGCGGCCGACGGCGAGCGTGGCAAGTAATGTTTCATTTTTTCGTTTTGTGCTGGGCATATTGTGGTTTTCGGGTTGGCGGTTTGCTGGGGAGGGTCTGTATTAATTAAAACATACTATATTTTGTGTGTCAAATACATGTCTTTCTTGGAAAATATTTCTGACAAATGCGAAAGACAGCTTTTTTTCATAATGCTATACTATCCCACATGAAATCCCTATCAAATACATTGAAAAGCATATTGCCGTTTGTCATCATGCTAGCGGTAATAAGCCCATTTATTCTTATCAACAACCTGTTCTTTCCGTTTATTACCGGTAAAACATTCTATTTTAGGATAATTGTAGAAATTGCCACGCTCCTATATATCGTACTGGCAGTTATGGATAGGAATTATCGCCCAAAGTTGAGCCCGATCATGATCGGTACTGGAATATTTATGTTTGTCATTGGTCTAGCAACAATTTTTGCCGTAGATCCACTTAAGGCCTTTTGGAGCAACTATGAGCGGATGGAGGGATTTGTACTATTTTTACACCTCACAGCTCTCCTCGTAGTGGCCGGTTCAGTCATGAAAAAGAAAGATGGATGGTGGGTATGGTTTTTCAACATCTCGCTCGTCATGAGTGTTGTAATAGGTATTGATGCCTTCATTTCATTCTATTCTGATCCAGGTCGACATGGATATCGAATCTCAGGTAATCTAGGTAATTCCAGCTATCTTGGAGTGTATTCCTTGATACATATCTTCATCTGTCTATTCTTTATAGTAAAAAAGATTGGTCATCGTACAGCCAAAGCGATTGCCGCTCAAGGATCTTTTGTCTCAATCGGATTCTATTCATTTGTGGCCATATTCAACCTCATAGTCCTTTTTAATACAGGTACGCGAGGATCTTTCGTCGGTTTGGTACTCGGCGTATTGGTCTCTGCATTACTAATCGCAATATTTGAGCGTCAGAATAAGGCACTCCGAAAGACTGGTGTTATCCTCGTATCAGTCTCGATCGCTTTCGTAGCATTTCTTGGTCTTTTCAAGGAGAGCTCATTTATAAAGAGTAGCGACATGCTCAATCGATTCGCTGAATTGGTGACCCTTGACGTAAAGGGCGTGCTCGAAAATCAAGGAAATGCCAGAAAAATGCTTTGGGGTATGGCATGGGAAGGGGTAAAAGATAGACCTGTCTTAGGATGGGGACTGGATAACTTCCACTATGTATTTGCAGAGAAATATAATCCTGCTATGTACGCTCAGGAGCAATGGTTTGATCGAAGCCACAATGTATTCATGGATTGGATGGTTTCTGCTGGAATTCTTGGACTCCTTTCATATCTTTCATTGTTCGCGCTTGCCATATATATGATATGGAGAATTTCTCCGCAGAACATGTCATTTAGCCTAAAGGCGATCCTCATCGGAGGATTTGTGGCATATCTCGGTCACAATGCCTTTATATTCGACAACCTATCGAGCTATATATTGTTCTTCGCAGTATTAGCCTTTATTCATGATTCATATATTCATGATAAAGAAGAAAAACAGACGCTCGCATCAAAGGGTGAACATGGGGCGCATCATAAAGATGGAAAGAATAATGCTAGTATGCCACAAAGTGTGGTCGTTGGAACTGCGATAATAGCAACAGTACTCATGATCTGGGTATGCTATGAGGTGAATATGAAGCCTTGGTCCGCAAACGCAATACTACTCGATGGTCTGCGACCTCAGATTGTTGATGCAAAAGGTAAGGCCATGACACAGACAGCCGAGGCAAAATTCGAAAAAGTTAAAAAAGCATATGAGATGCGTGTGATGTCAAACTCAGAACCACTAGAACAGCTCGCCGAAAAAGCATCAGAATTATTAGCATCAGATGCTCCAAACGAAGTGAAGGCGGGGGCATTTCAGTATGTCGACACTGCATACAATGAGCAATTCCTCCGAACTCCAAAAGATCCGCGTCCATATTATTTCTTTGCAACACTCCTCATCCGATCTGGGTTGAATGAAAAGGCATATGAGATCGTACAGAAAACCCTGGCTCTTTCTCCAAAGAAACAATCATTCCTCTCAACTAAGTTCATCCTCGAAATGCAACTTGGAATGAATGACGAGGCTTACAAGACGGCCAAGGCATCATATGAACTTGAGCCTCGAAACGAAGAGGCAAGGAGGCTCTATATTGCTGGTCTTATCTTGGCAAATAAAGCAGGGGAGGCAGAGGCACTGGCAACTACAACCGAGGATCGAATCAAGTATCTAACAGATCCAGCTGCTCTAAATGCATATCTAAATAGCAAGCAACATTCGAGAGTGATAGCTTTGATTCAAAAAGAAATCTCTGCAAATCCAAAGAGCATTGAACTTCGCTCAGCTCTCATTAACTTGCTTATCAGATTGAATGATAAGACCAGTGCGATTAGGGAAATGAATGCACTCAAAGTCATCGAGCCAGCACTCGCAGAGCAGATAGACACCGCAATTGAGAGTCTCCGAGCCCAATAACTTAACATGTTAAGTATCAGGATGCTGAAATAGCGCGCAACACAGTGCTGTAGAAGTTATCCACAATTTTATTAACAAGATCATTGTTTGACGCGCATGATTGCGTGATAATTACTTATGTACTTGCGAACGCATCGTCAGCGATCGTGAAGAACAAAAATTAAAAGATCTTTTGATAAAAAATACAATGGCAAAAAAGAAAGCTGCAAAGAAGAAGCCTGCAAAGCGAAAGCCTGCAAAGAAGGCAAAGCGATCATCGGCTCGATAATCTCGACCACAAGCTTAGCTAAATCTGCGTAAGCAGATTCCTACTTAAAGAAAAGTCCCGGGCACCATCACGGTGCGCGGGGTTTTTCTTTACTTTTTTTTCTCTAGTAAAAATGCTAGAGTATATGTCCAAACAACCTATATATGAGCATCCTAAACACCCTGTTTCCAAGCGCCTCTGAGCGCAAAGTCAACTCCTATCGCAAGACCGTAGAGGCTATTAATGCCCTAGAAGGCTCTATCTCTACCTTGGACAATGATGGATTACTGGCAAAAAGCAAAGAGCTTCGTGCCCAGATTCAAGCCAAAGCCGATGAGATCATGGCCGAAAAGACCGAAGGTTCTGAAGATGGTGTACCTGATGCCAATAGCAAGGTATTTTCCAAAGCAGAAGTCAAGAAGATATTAGACCCTTTTCTTCCTGAGGCTTTTGCTCTAGTTCGAGAAGCTGCAAAGCGTACTCTCAATCAACGTCATTATGATGTGCAGTTGATCGGAGGTATGGTTTTAAATGATGGCATGATCGCCGAGATGAAAACTGGAGAAGGTAAGACACAGATGGCTACTCTCCCTGTATATCTCAATGCATTGCTTGGTCGCGGAGTACATATCATCACGGTCAATGATTATCTCTCAAGGCGAGATGCTGTATGGATGGGACAAATATATGCAATGCTTGGAATTTCGGTTGCAGTAGTTAATTCCGAAGAATCATTTATATATGATCCATCTCATATAACTCCAGAGGCAGGAGAAACAAAAGCTGAGGCAATTGCGGAAGCAGATAAGAAAGAGGATGAGACGGGGGCATTTAAGGTTCAGTACGAATTCTTGCGTCCAGTCACTCGCCGAGAAGCATATGCAGCAGATGTTACTTATGGTACCAATAGCGAATTCGGCTTTGACTACCTTAGAGATAATCTCGAGAGGGATCCAGGAAATTTGAGACAACGTGATTTCCAGTATGCCATTGTGGATGAAGTGGACTCAATACTCATAGATGAGGCCAGAACTCCTCTCATCATCTCTGCAGCAGTAGCTGATTCAGGAGAGATTTATGCTAAATTTGCCAAAATCGCAAGGGGATTAAATGAGGGTGAGCATTACACAACCAATGAAAAGTTCCGTAGCATAGCAATAACCGATGCTGGTATCGATGCGGCGGAAACGGCACTTGGCATGCAGAACATCTATTCAGAGGGTGGAGTTAAATATGTACATCATTTGGAAAATGCTATTCGAGCCAAGGCTGTATACAAAGCGGAGGTTGACTATATAGTCAAAGATGGCGAAGTTATGATTGTCGACCCGGCAACTGGCCGAATCAAGGCTGGTCATCGATGGTCTGAGGGTTTACATCAGGCAATAGAGGCAAAGGAAGGTGTAAAAGTTCAGCAGGAAAGCAGAACGCAGGCTTCTATAACATTTCAAAACTATTTCAGATTATATCCAAAGCTTGCCGGCATGACCGGTACGGGGCAGACGAGCTCTGAAGAATTCGTCAAAGTCTATGATCTCGATGTGGTTGTAGTGCCTACACATCGGCCAATTGCGCGAATAGACAAGAAGGATCTAATTTTCAAAACAGAAGCTGGTAAATTCTCCGCAGCAGTTGCTAAGATAAAGGAATTGCATACAAAAGGCCAGCCAGTTCTGGTCGGTACAGTCTCTATCGAAAAAAGCCAGGAACTCGGAGCACTCCTCAAGCGTGCGGGTGTACCATATGCTTTACTCAATGCCAAACCTGAATTCGCAGAGCGAGAGGGTGAGACAATCGCACAAGCCGGGAAGCGTGGTGCTGTAACTATCGCCACAAACATGGCAGGACGAGGTGTCGATATCAAATTAGGTGGAGTTCCGTCAACTCCTGAACAGGCAGAAGAGATTCGAGATCTTGGTGGATTATTCGTCCTTGGTACAGAGCGACATGAAGCAAGGCGTATCGACAATCAGCTTCGAGGGCGATCTGGGCGACAAGGAGATCCAGGAGAAACACAGTTCTACGTTTCACTAGAGGATTATTTGATGCGCAATTTCTCAGGAAATGACTTTGTTAAAAATCTCATGAACCGAATGAAGATCCCTGATGATATGCCAATCGAGAGCGGTATGGTTGGGCGATCACTGGAGACCGCTCAGACCAAGATCGAGGGGTGGTATTTCGACTCACGAAAGCATGTCTTCGAATTCGACAATGTCCTCAATCAGCAACGTAAAAGAGTGTATGAGGATCGTCGAGCAATTCTGTTGGGTATAGAGCCTGGTAGTGAAAAGAATCTAGAAGAGGCATTTACACGATTAAAAGAATTTGCCAAAGAATTACCATCGGAACAATCCTCCGAAGATACACCGGCTGATACGGTCATCATCTCTCATGATGAAAAACTTGAAGCAAAGCGACGTGAGATTGATACTCTGGCTGGTGACAATACCGCATTTCTTAAAATATTTCGTACAATTATGCTCCAATCTATCGATACGTTTTGGATCGAACACCTAGAGACTATGGATCACCTCCGAGGTAGTGTGAATCTGCGAGCCTATGGTCAAAGAGACCCGCTTGTCGAGTACAAAAAGTCAGGTCATCAGCTCTACAAAGATATGGAATTCGCGATTCAGGCAGAGGCTGTGAAGGTGCTTTCATCTATTACACTGGATGTCGGTTCTCAGATGAAAGTTGAAGGTGTGGAACCAATGGTAGCTGCAAGAGATACCTCTCTGGACTTGGTACAGAATTTGAATTTGGGACATACAGGGCCAGTTAGGGATGGATTCGCAAATGTAGCTAGAAATTCCGAGGGGATGGCACGACCGGTAATTAGCCGAAATCCTGGTGAGGAAAAAGTGGGGAGGAATGATCCATGTCCATGTGGTTCTGGAAAGAAGTATAAGAAGTGTCATGGGGCAAATGCGTAGTATTATTTTTTGAAAAAAAATATAAATATGAATAAAAAAGTAATCGTAACCGGTGGCGCTGGATTTATTGGATCCAACTTAGTGGATGCTCTGATTTCGGAAGGTTTCGAAGTGCATGTTATAGATAATTTATCTGCTGGAAAAAGGGAAAATATAAACCAAAAAGCGCAATTGCATATAAAGGATATAACCAAACTTGATGAAATCGAACCTATTTTTAATGGAGCTCATTTTGTTTTTCATTTAGCTGCAATGCCAAGGGTTCAATTTTCAATTGATAATCCGTATGAGTCCAATGAGATAAATGTAACTGGAACATTGAATGTACTAATAGCTTCCCAAAGAGCTAAGGTAAAAAAATTAGTTTTTTCCGCTTCCAGTGCCGCCTATGGCGATCAAACGACTATGCCTTTGGTTGAAACAATGAATCCAATGCCCAAGAGTCCTTATGGCTTACATAAGTATATTGGGGAACAATATTGTCGGTTATGGAGCGAAGTTTATGGATTACCTACGGTTTCTTTTCGATACTTTAATGTATATGGACCAAGGAATAGCGCTGAGGGCGCATATGCTTTAGTTATAGCCAAATTTATTGAGCAAAGAAAAAATAATAAAGCACTTACTATTACTGGAGATGGAAACCAGACACGAGACTTCGTCCATGTGCGTGATGTAGTCGCAGCTAACATCTTGGCCGCCAAAAGTGACAAAGTAGGATCAGGTGAGGTGATCAATATTGGAGCTTCTAGAAATGTCTCAATAAATGAAGTGGCAAGGATTATTGGTGGACCGGTGGAATATATACCAGCTAGATTTGAGCCAAAGGATACATTAGCAGATAATTCTCTTGCAAAAAAATTATTGGACTGGCAGCCAAGGGTTTCAATTGAAGAGGGGATAAGTGAGTTAAAGGAATTGGCGGGGATCTAAAAAAAAGGGTGTGTAGGATCGAAATGAAGAAAAGATTGATTGAAAAAAACGCCTAGAAGGCGTTTTTTTCACCATTGATATCGAGAGGATGTTCTGATACCCTTGTTTTGGGTAAGTTTCAAACGGCATCCTGTCGTTTGTCCCAAACAATCAGTCAATACAGAAACATATGAACATGACCTATAAGGGTACAGGGGTCGATTATGACTCCATGGACCCATTCAAACGCGAGGCGCAGCTTGCTGCATCTGAAACATCTGCAAATTTGGCATTCATCGAAGGAAGAACATTTGCGGAGGTAATGGAATCAAGAGGTGAAAGTGCATATCTCATTGAAACCAGTGATTGCTTCCTTGCTCACGTCGAAGAGGGGCTGGGGACGAAAAACCTGGTCGCTGACAAGATGAGGGAATTGACGGGTGTATCCTATTACGACCATATCGCCCAGTGCACAGTGGCCATGATCGTAAATGATATGATCACAGTCGGTGCCGTGCCCCTTTCAATAGCAATGCATTTGGCTGCCGGTTCATCAGCATGGTTTGATGATCAGGTGCGGAGCCATGATTTGATTCAAGGGTGGAAAGAAGCCTGTAATCTTGCTGGCTGTGCATGGGGTCCAGGCGAGACGCCTACATTGCGGAATATTATCGCACCTGGCACTGTCGCCTTGTCTGGATCAGCAATGGGCATTATACAACCAAAAGGGAATCGAATACACGGACGTCCTGTTGCTGGTGATGTCATAATCATCCTACCAAGTTCAGGTGTCCATGCGAATGGATTGACCTTATGTCGAGATATTGCCGACAAGTTGCCCGATGGATACATGACAACGATTCCCGGTGGCCGAGCTTATGGAGAGGCTTTACTCGATCCTACATTCATCTATGTTCGTGAGGTGGCTAAATGCCTTTTCCATGGAGTTGATGTGCATGCCGCTATTAACATAACAGGTCATGGTTGGCGTAAATTGATGAGGGCGGTTCAGCCCTTTACGTACGTCATCGACACGTTGCCACCCGAACTTCCGATCTTTCCATTCATCCAGGAATATGGCCCAGTCAGCGATGTTGAAGCCTTCGGGAATCTCAACATGGGTGCAGGGTTTGCATTGTTTGTTCCGCCAGAAGACGTGGAGCATGCACTCAGATGTTGTAAGAGAGCATTCGTCGCAGGGCATATTGAGAATGGGTTTAAGAAGGTCGTCATCGATCCGAAGAACATTGAATTTGACGGTAGTACTCTGGCTGTCAGATAAAAGTGCCTATGTTGCACTAAGCAAAACGCCGCACCCCTTCGGGAGGTGCGGCGTTTATCATTTCTCAAAAACAGATACGTGCCTGCTTTGGCCAGTCCTGCTATACTGTACCCATGAACCCGACAACACAAAATAGCACGACGAACAACGAACGTCGTCAATTCATCTTCTCAACTATCCTTTTCATAATCGTCGCATTATTGGCCATATTTGTATTCATGCCATTTTTCGGCGTTTTAGCTTTATCAATCATATTAGCAATCCTCCTCAGTCCTGTATCGAGGATAATAAAAAAATACGTAAAACGCGATGGGATTGCCGCTATTCTATCTGTTCTCGTTCTAGTGATAGTAATTATTGTTCCGTTGGTCCTAGTGACTAATACTATTGTAGATCAGGCCCAAGGCTTATATAGCTCTGTTAGTTCTTCTGAAACTCTCACATCAGACAGTGTTACAGGATGGGTTGAATCCAAGGCTCAGAGAATTCTTCCTGATTTCAAGATTGACACTAGATCATATCTTGCAGGATTCTCTTCTTGGGTTGTTTCGAAGCTTGGTGGAATATTCTCCGGTACAGTGGACTTCATTTTCAAACTCGCACTGGCATTTGTGGCATTATTCTATTTTCTCCGAGATGGCGACAAGCTTAAAGCCCATGTCCTCGCATTAACACCATGGAGCAAGCGCAGAGACGATATGTTCATATCATCTGTGAAGTCTGCTGTACGATCTGTGGTAGCTGGATCATTAGTCATAGCATTGATTCAAGGTATTTTGAGTGGTATAGGATTTGCAATCTTTGGTGTACCAAATGCTGTACTGTGGGGGACAGTGGCCGCTGTCTGTGCACTTGTCCCTGGTGTTGGAACGGCCTTAGTATGGATACCTGCTGCCATATTCCTGATCGCCACTGGCGCTCCAGCATGGGCAATAACTGGTCAGATTATTTGGGCGGTGGCATTGGTTGGTCTCATAGATAATTTCCTGGGTCCAATAATTTTGGAAAAAGGAATCAATATCCATCCATTATTAATTTTGTTTTCAGTTTTGGGTGGGATCCAATTTTTTGGTCCAGAGGGAGTAGTTCTGGGCCCACTTGTTCTCAGTGTTCTCTTTGTTTTGGTTAGAATATTCAAGTATGAAAATAATAATGGAAATACTGATAGTACTGCAGATCAATCGTTAATCGTCGAAAATCATGTCCAGTAAATCTGGAAATTCCAGATCAGGTAAAGTCATAGTAACTCACTCTGCTAATTTCCATGCAGATGATGTCTGTGCAGTTGCTACGCTGATATATGCATTCGAGCAAGATGGATATAGTTTGACGTCTAGGGATTCAAATAAAAAGATCAGAGTCATCCGCACACTCGAGCCACAAAAGTATGAGGATATCGCTGATTACATTGTTGACATTGGCGGTAAATATAATCCAAAAAAAGGTTGGTTGGATCATCATCAAGTGGGTGGTGCTGGAGCTAGAGAAAATGGGGTAAAGTATGCTTCTTTTGGGCTCGTTTGGAAGGAATTAGGAAAAAAACTGACCGGCTCTCAGTTCGCTGCAGATTGGGTGGATAGGCATATGGTGCAGGGTATTGATGCTATGGATAATGGTATGTATTTGTATACCCCGACATTTTCAGACGTGTATCCTTTTTTGTTTGAAGATTATATAAGTACGATTTGCGATGTTGTAAAAGGGGGTGACTCTGGGACTAGGAAGAATTTCGATAAAGAGTTCATGCGCATGGTTGCCGTTGCAAAAGATGCAGTTAGTGCTTTTATAATAAAATCAAAACAGAAAGAGGCGATTGCCAAAATGGCACGTAAGGCATACATGAAAGCCAATGATAAAAGAGTGATCATCTCCGATGTTTATATTCCGACAAGATTCGATGAATTCCGAGCACCGGAACATATCGAGCCACTCGTATTTGCATTTCCAGATTTGCGCGGAGGATGGTCTGCCAAAGTAGTACCAATCCATGGTCAGACATACAATTCTCGAATATCTTTTCCAGAAAGCTGGAGGGGCTTGCGCGATGAAGAGATGGCAAAAGCAAGCGGTGTGCCTGATGCAATATTTTGCCATAATTCTGGATTTTTAGCGGTCGCTAAAAGTAAAGCAGGTGCATTAGAATTGATAAAGAAAGCGTTCGTTATACTCAAATTACCTCCGCCAAAGTTTTGATATCGATTTTGGCAACTATATGCTACACTCCATCGTATTATGGCTCTCATAGATGAATTAACATTACATATCAAGGCAGGAAAGGGTGGCGATGGCGTCGTCCGCTGGATTCATGAGAAATTCAAGGAATTCGGAGGTCCTGGAGGAGGAGACGGTGGTCGCGGGGGTTCTGTATATGCACATGCGGTGCGTGATTCTTGGTTATTGGCAAGATATCGAAATACAAAGGAATTTATTGGTAAGGACGGCGAAGATGGCGGCAATCACTTGATGAAAGGGGCTGATGGTGAAGAGCTTGTCATCGATTTTCCAGTTGGATCAATTATTCGGAATTTGACGACAGGTGAAGTAATTCGTCTCGAGACAGAGGGTCAAAAGGTTTTGCTTTTGAAAGGGGGTAATGGGGGATTAGGAAATGATCACTTTAAGGGATCGACTAATCAGCAGCCTAAACAACAGACCAATGGTAAGCCTGGAGAAGAAGCGGATTTTTATATAGAAGTAGAATTAATCGCAGATGCAGGATTTATTGGATTGCCCAATGCTGGTAAGAGCTCTCTTCTCAATGCACTTACTCGAGCCAATGTAAAAGTCGGGAATTATGAATTCACCACACTTGAGCCGAATCTCGGAGATTTGTATGGATTCATTCTAGCTGATATCCCAGGTTTAATCGAAGGTGCATCAGAAGGTCGTGGATTGGGTCATAAATTTTTGCGACATATCAGACGGACAAAGACTTTACTCCATTGTCTTTCATGCGAACAGACGACAGATGAGATGGTTGCGGCATACAAGACGGTGAGGACTGAGCTTGAACAATATGATCCTGAATTGGGACAAAAGCAGGAAATAATTGTTATGACAAAGATTGATATGCTCGATTCGGTCAAAGAAAGTCCCGCGATGCGAATGGAAGAGTTGCGAGGACGGCTTCATTCGGCTGGTTTTTCTTATCCGGTGGATGCGCCGATTTTGATGATCACAATTCTTGATGATGCAAACGTCAAGGCTTTCGGAGATGATTTGGTCAAATTGATGGGTAAGGCATAAGACGATAAAATTGATAAAAACTTAATGTCCATCATGCCAAAGTGGATTAATGAAGGATTTTGATGGCTGGAATAGATTTAAAAAAGTAGTAGATGCCGATATTCGGACAGTTTTTTGTAGAAAAAGAGAAGTCCGATGGTGTTCTGTAGGGTTGAATATTGGGGCTGAAATAGATGGTAAACATGCCTCATACGAAAGACCTGTTTTGATAATGGAGATTTTGGATAATCATTTAGTGATGGTTATCCCTTTGACAACTCAGAATAAAACTAACAAATACGGCATAAAAATCACTTGTGAAAAAATTGAGTTTTTCGCTTTGACATCACAGATGCGAACAATTAGCACCAAACGCTTAGGAAGGAAGATGTTCAGACTGCCTTCTGCTGAATTTAATATTGTGGCAGAAGCCTGCATTCAATGTTTTCATAAGGCAATACCACCCTCAAAAGAAGGTGGTATTGCGGAACCTGGCGGTGATAGTGCTGATCCAGATCAAGATCAAGCGAGGGCCCAACTCCGCAAAGGGATCTAAGTCTTTGCGAAGAACGCCGGTGCTTTGCAACAAAATATGAGGCAAAGTATGGTCTAAAAACGAAACCTGGAAAGAAAGACCAGCTTCCAGGAATCTCGAAGCCGCTAGGTCGATATAATTATAATAATTTATTTGCGTTATGCAATTGTTCTTTTTATAAAGACGTGATGTAGATTCAACCCTTTCAAAACCCCTGCATTTCAGGTATTATCGTCTTAATGTCAGATACCAATCCGTATGTTATTGAATCCAATGGCCGCCTCTATTATCCCGTCATTGGCTTAGAAATCCATGCCGAATTGAAGACGCAGTCCAAGATGTTTTGCCCTTGCAGAAATGATCCCGATGAGGAAAGCCCGAATTATAATGTTTGCGCCGTATGTATGGGGCACCCTGGAACCTTACCTGTCCTCAATAAGCAGGCGATTAAACATATGGTCCGAATTGGTACAGCGATCGGTGGCAAGGTCGCGGATTTTACAGAATGGGATCGCAAGAATTATTTTTATCCAGATATTCCAAAATCGTATCAGATTAGCCAATTCGCACACCCTCTTATTTTAGGTGGAAAATTGCGTGGTATCGAATTGACACGAATCCATCTCGAGGAGGATACAGCCAGTTCTTCTCATGATAAAGGTGACTATAGCTTGGTTAATTTCAATCGTTCTGGAGTGCCACTCATGGAACTAGTGACTGAGCCGGTAATTCGCGATGCTAAGACTGCCGGAGAATTCGCGCGAGAATTGCAATTATTACTTCGATATTTGGGGGCGGGTGAGGCTAATATGGAAAAAGGAGAAATGCGCGTTGAAGCCAATATTTCGATAAGTACGGATCCAAAGGCACATGAATATATCGAACAGGCTCTCTCAGAAAACAAGCCTGTAGAAAAAGAAGCTTTTAAGACATTTGGGGTAAAGGTTGAAGTGAAGAACTTGAACTCATTTAAGTCAGTTGAACGAGCTATCGACTTAGAGCTAAGGAGGCATATCGAAGCGATTGAGACTGGCAAACCTCTTGTTCAAGAAACTCGAGGTTTTGATGAATCAACCGGTAAGACTTTCAGCCAGAGGGCAAAGGAAAACTCTCATGATTATATGTATTTTCCAGATCCGGATATCCCGAAGCTTTTTTTGAGTGAGATTCAGGAATTTGAACACTCTGCAATTTTAGCTGGAATGCCTGCACTTCCTTGGGAAGTTCGCGAACGGTTTATAAATGTATTTGAAATGAAGGCGGAGGATGCCGAGATGTTCGTACAAAATACAGGCTTCAGGAATTTCTTTGAGCTTGTGGCTGATGCATTGAAAGAAAAAGAATTGATAAAGCTTGCGACGAACTATGTGACATCAGATTTGATGGGATTAATCAAGAAATATTCTGTTACCCAGGATGAGATCAAGATTCCAGTCGAAAATTTTGTAGATTTGATTAAAATGATCAAGGGTGGACAACTTACCTCTAAGGCAGCAAAAGAGGTTTTGGCAAGACATTTTTTCAATTATTACAATATTACTTTGCCAGATACGGAAGAATATGCGAAAGATTCATTGGCCCAATTTTCACGAGAAAATCTGGATACTAGATTTAGTGTGACTGGTTTAATCACCTCAACAGCTGTTGTTGCAGAAGCCCATGGCCTTATCCAAAAAAATGATCCAGAAGCTCTAAACAAGATGATCGCGGAGCTTGTCGCTGCAAATCCATCGGTAGTTGCAGATTATAAGGCAGGGAAGGAAGCGGCTTTGATGTTTTTCGTAGGTCAAATAATGAAGGCGAGTAAAGGATCTGTGAATCCTGCTGCTGCCAAGGATGCTGTTGTTGCGTATGTAAACAGCCTCTAGAATAAGGGTTTTTAAGGCTGAATTTCCGTTATCCACTTCTTATTGCAGATATGTGAATAGCGCAATTTGCATGGTTTATGCTTTTTGTATTAGTAAAAATTCAGGCATAACCACGTGAGTACGATAAATTGATCAAAACTTAATGTCTGCCAGTTTATATTGATGTGTCTATTAGTCAATATTAAAAAACATATTATGAATAATGATTACGTTTCAAAGAAGGATTTGACAGAGGAATTAGGAAAGTTTACTGAGATTATTGTTGGGCGTATTGATAGTGTTGCTAGCAGGGTGGACCGCTGCGAATCGGGTATAACCAAATTGACCGATAAAGTGGGTCGCTGCGAAACGGGTATAACCAAACTGACTAATATAGTTGACCGCTGCGAAGTGGGCATAACCAAACTGACCAATAAAGTTGACCGCTGCGAAGCAGGTATTGAAAACCTCACTGACAAATTTGTGCACGCTGCGGAATATGATCGGACGGTTATTGAAAAAATTGAGCGCGAAAAGGCAGAACAAGAGTCTGTGAACAGTAAAGTCAATATGAGACTACTTCGGCTTGAAATAGGAAGGAAACCCAAAAGGAGGTATGCCTGACCTAGATTCTTTGACATGGTATAATATCGTTATTACATATTTACCATAATTCAGAAGTAGAAACATGACAAAAAAACGAGTAGCGATCAACGGCGCAGGGCGAATCGGCCGAGCTTTTCTAAAATTAGCAGTATTAGAGCCGACTCTCGAAGTCGTAGCCATCAATGACCTTGCAGATATTGAAAATATCGCATACCTCATGAAATATGACAGCGCATATGGACGAAGTGATTTGGAAGTGAAGGCAGACAAAGCTTCAAATACACTTACGATCAATGGTCAGCATGTGAAGTATTTGAGTGAAAAAGACCCTGCTGTATTACCATGGAAGGATCTTGGTGTTGATATTGTTCTCGAATCAACGGGCTTATTTACTCAGATCGATAAGGCGAATGCGCATATTGTTGCAGGCGCAAAGCGTGTCGTCATTTCAGCACCTACAAAGGATGATCCTACAGGCGCTATTGCCGGAGCAACTGTCCTCATGGGAATCAATCAACCTGCACTCGCAACATGTGCAATTACCTCTAATGCCTCTTGTACTACCAATGCTGCGAGTCCTATCATCGCGATTTTACACGACAAGATCGGCATCGAGAAGGCTATTCTAAATACCACTCATGCATATACGGCAAGCCAAGCTCTCGTCGATGCTCCAAATAAGAAAGATTGGCGTGAGGGCAGAGCGGCTGCCATGAATATGGCTCCATCATCGACAGGAGCCGCCATTGCCGTCACCAAGGTCATTCCTGATCTGGCTGGTAAATTCGATGGTATTGCTGTCCGAGTGCCCGTTATTACTGGATCATTATGTGATGTGACTTTTATCACAAAGCGACCCACAACTGTCGAGGAGGTGAATTCGCTCTTGCGCGCTGCAGCTGGAGAAGAACGATGGAAGAAAGTATTCGCAGCTACAGATGAAGAGTTGGTATCGCGTGACATTATCGGTGACTCACATGCATCGATTGCTGATCTCAAAATGACGCGCGTAGTCGACGGTAATTTGGTCAAGGTCCTCGCATGGTATGACAATGAGGGTGGGTATACTCATAGCCTCGTTCAGCATGTGGTGGAGGTTGCGGCGATTATTTAATCACATGCCTGCGACAAAAATCTCAATCGATAACGCCAAGAAAGACAAACTTTTTTATTTCGTCGCAAATGCCCATGTATATCGCAAAAGCGATGGCCGGTGCCTGATCTTAAAGCGCGACCCTAGAGAAATTGCACATCCTGGCCGATATGCCACCCCTGGTGGCAAATATGAATGGGGGGACATGGATCTAGCTAACCCTGGCCGAGTCAATGGCGATATCCTAGACTATCCTAATGCTGTTGAAGAACTGCTTCGACGTGAAATACGCGAAGAGGCAGGGATAGAGGTGGGCGATGATTGGCGTTATATATGTAGCGTGGCTTTCGTGCGACCAGATGAGACGCCCGTCGTCTTGATTAAGCTCGCCGTTGAATATAAGAGCGGAGATGTAGTTATCGAAAAAGGCTCGTTTACCGATTATGCCTGGGTTACTCCAGAAGAGATAGATCAGAATGGATATGATTGTGTTGATGGGATAAAGGAGGAGATTGCAAAGACAATTGGTTTATACGCAAAGTAATTTTTTACCTACTTTCAACCGTATTCATCATGGGCAGTCATCTTTAGTAAGCTTCACATGTCCAAATAAGATGGTATACTCATATCCGCATGAGAAAGGAATATCATTCTCCATCAATACCTAGTTCGGGCACAGAGTCTAGCGAAAGACATATAATTGATGAGACATCATCAGAAAAAGTAGTTATAATCGATAGTCTTACAGAAGAGGAAAAAAGTGAAAAAGTAGAAAATTCAGTAGAGCGCATTAATCAATTTTTTCATGATGATTTCGACGATGCCAATAAGCAATCATTTGAGGCAAATTTCTTTTTTCCTGAAAGAAATCTAATAGAATGCGAATGCTCCAAATCAGAATTCGCATTAATGCATGATGCTCACCATAGGTTGCTCGGCAATCCTAATCTATTCGTAGGTAAGGGTAATTACGCCACAGTATATGATTTCAAGGAAAATAACCCTCAATACTGCTTGAAGCATATATGGGTCGAAGTCTCTGTTGAAATCAAGGATAAAAATTATTCTAAATTGCCTGCCAGATACCAGAACCTCAGAGGCGTCCAAGAATATTTGGATGTTGTCAAAGAAGAAAGGAGGAAGCGGTCAGCTAAAGGATATGTATTCAATGTTCAGAATAGTCCCTTACAAGAAGCAGGAATTTCAAATGCTGTATCTGATCATCTGTTTGCAGAAGGCTATGGTCGAATTGTTCCGGTAATTGATCAAGTCTATATTTATTCCAATGAGGTTGAAGGCACCTCACATGGCTTGCCATATGCCGTGACAGATAAGGTTGCCATGCTGGTGATGGAGAGGGTTCCAGGATTATCGATAGAGGATTTGATTTTGTCAGGCGACAATATGGTAGATTTTTTGAATACGGTAGATATAAATGCTTTTGAAGAAAAACTAGTCGGCGCATTGGAAGAGACGCACAAGATAGGTGTTGTCCACCAAGACATTACGAATAGGAATATTATGATTAATTTTGAAACAGGGGAGCCGGCAATAATTGATTTCGGGGGTGCGACTGCGTCAAGTATGAATCGGATTATTGAGCCAGAAAAGGAAATTCAAGATGCAAGGAATGTCTGTGAATGGCTGAGGGAATTCAAAAATGATCCTTCTGCGACAAGAGAAAAATTGCGTCAGGTCCTCAAAAATTGACACATTGTCATTAATATTATATATTACAAATGGAAATTACAACACCAAATCAAGAAGGAGGAAATGAAATGAATCTAAGAGTTCAAAAACATGTCCCAAGAAGGACTTTGGTCCTAGTCCAGCAGGCTGTTGCGCTGCTGGAAGCAAGCGACCGAGTTGATGTTCCAGGCACAAGACTTTTGCTTGTTCGGAATGGAACAGAAGCCGAAAAGAATCTCGCAGCTTTGCCAAAGGAGCATTTACGTCTATTTGAAGGCGAAGCACCAGATTCTAATGGTCAAATCATCAAGTACGTTGTCTTTACGAAATAAGCAATTCCGAAATTTGCAATCAGTTTAGAGTGCACCCCTTTTACTGGGGGTGCGCTTTTCGCTTAATATTAAAAAGATGGATATATAAATTCCGACCCAAATTGAGTTATAATACCCCTATGCAAATTTCCATCGCTTCAGACCACGCTGGCTTTGACCTCAAGAACTTCCTAGTAGAGGAACTAAGGACCAAAGGCTACGATGTACATGACCATGGAGCTCATGAAATGATCCCCGATGACGACTATCCGGGATATATTGCCAAGGTTGCAGCGGATGTTTCGAGATATGAAGAAGGGGTCCATACAGGTGACCTCTCTTCTCATAGCGTCCATGGCGAACCAAGATCAAATAGGGAAGTCGTTGGTATTGTAATCGGTGGGTCAGGCCAAGGAGAGGCTATGGTGGCTAATAAGTTCCCATATGTCCGTTCCGCAGTGGTATATGGCGGGCAGGCTGTAGGAGGTTCTCTGGGCCTCGTTGAGCAGATAACTAGGCTTTCAAGGCAACATAATGATTCCAATGTTTTGTCACTTGGAGCTAGGTTTCTGAGCCCTGAGGAGGCATTGAAGGTCGTAGAGATCTGGCTCAATACGGAATTTCTTTCTGATGAAAAATACGAGCGTCGTAATGATCAAGTTCATGATATCGAGGCAAGATTTTAATAAATAAAAAAGTATGAATACCAAAGACCATCAACACGTATCGACAAAATACAAAAAGATTGTGCCTGCTGTCATGGCAAAAGATTTCGCAGATCTCGAAGAAAAAATCACTCGAGTCAAGGATCTAGTTGAACGTGTCCAGATCGATGTTATGGATGGTAGGTTTACAGATTCTGTATCATGGCCATACAAACATCATCTTGGAATGCATTCCTCTTCTACTAGTGATGTACTCGATCAGAACTTCAGGGATATTCAAAAAGAGGTTCGAGGTATGCCTTGCTGGGAGGATCTCGATTTCGAAGTAGATCTTATGGTCTCGAATCCAGCAGAAGCCGTCGAGGAATGGGCATCTGCTGGCGCCACGCGTGTCATCCTGCATCTCCGCGAAGACAATACTGCGGATATCCGAGATGCAATCGATATTGCAGAGAAACGAGGTATTGCTGTTTCTGTTGCTATTTTGCCGCTTTCTTTGAGTGCAATTATTCATGATTTTATTTTTGATAAAGAGAAAGCCCGCATCACTGGTATCCAATGTATGGGTATAGACAAGGTTGGCTTTCAGAGGCAGGAATTCAATCCTCATGTCCTAGAGCTTCTCAGGGAATTGAAAACCGAGATCGGTGACCTTCCGATGACACTTTCGGTGGATGGTGGTGTATCGTTCGAGACTGCAGGTGACTTGTTTGACGCAGGTGCTGACTATCTAGTCGCAGGATCAGCTGTATATGATGCTGATTCGGTGATTCAGGCACTGGATCATTTTGCGGATATTAGTGGGGAGTAGGGGGTGTCTTTTTTGAAAAACTTGACATCTCAGTAGGGTCTGCGTATGCTATTTGCAGCAAATTGCTAATTCTAGACAGGTCGCATCGGGTGAAAGCCAGCGGTCTATCGGCAATTTGTCAAACTCCAAAATTCGCCACGCTTCGTGGTAAGGAGGATAAATGAGCACATATACAACTAAAGTAAGAAGAATAGGACGAGAATCTGCCACTTTGAGGCCAGAGTCGCCGACCATATATAGATTGGATTTCGATTTAATCGACAACGCGCATATCCGCACAACACTGCAAAGCTGGGGTTGGTGCTTGCTGGATGAAATGGTCGATATCCTAAATTCCCGTCCTGGTTCTGCGCGTTGCTTCAATCCCTCGGATGTTATTCGGGGTTTTGCAGCAGTCAATGCACATACTGCTGATAATAATCCGTATGCGATATACATCAGTATTACAGATTTGGGTATTGTAACGCGAGCAACTGACCGATTTCGACACCTCGACATACTTTCTGGAGATGTCTATATACCTGCGAAATGGGCAGCTAAAATTGTATCGCTACAGCGCAAAATACCCAATATAAGGATGACTAAGTGGGTTCCAGGTATGCGTGGTGCGAGGATTTACAGACTCATCGCCATCGACTCGAACAATTCCGAACATACTATGAATTCCAAATTCTCGCCCCTGCTAACTCACTTCGAAAGACTGTACGATTGAACATGATTTTGAATCCCCCCGGCGCGTCGCAGCGCGCTGGGGGCCTTTTCTTTTTCACATATTTTGAAAAAATAAATCGCCCAAAAAATCAAAACTACGCTATAATAATCGCATGTCTCTAACCGATGCGCAAAAGCTTCATCTCGAAAAAAAGGCGAATGATATTCGTATCTCGATTATCGAAATGCTTGCCGAAGCAAAATCCGGTCATAGCGGCGGACCTCTCGGGATGGCTGATGTTTTTACCGCGCTTTATTTCAATCTCCTCAATCATGATCCAAAGAATCCATCATGGGAAAAGCGTGACCGGCTCGTACTCTCCAACGGTCATATCTGCCCAGTTCTATATGCCACTATGGCACATGCAGGATATTTTTCGGTCGATGAATTGAAGACTCTTCGCAAATTCGGATCGCGTCTCCAAGGTCATCCTCATCGAGAATATCTGCCAATGCTAGAAACAAGCTCTGGGCCGCTCGGCTCTGGATTATCTCAAGCAGTTGGTATGGCCATTTCTGACAAGAGGGATTTTGGACATATTTCTCCGCGATATATTTATGCACTGCTATCAGATGGTGAACATAATGAAGGTCAGATTTGGGAAGCAGGGTTGCTAGCTAGCAAGGAAAAGTTAGGAAATCTCATCGCCATTATCGATCGAAATAATATTCAGATCGATGGATATACGGAGGACATCATGCCTCTTGCGCCTTTATATGATAAATGGAAAAGTTTTGGCTGGCATGTTCAGGAGATCGATGGTCATGATATGGAAGCGATTTGCAATGCGGTCCGCACTGCACAGGCCGTATTCCACAAGCCATCGATGATTATTGCCCACACCATTCCAGGACGAGGTGTTAGCTATATGGAAAAGAGATTCGAATGGCATGGTACACCGCCAGGGATACAGGAGGTTGGTGGTGCACCAGAGAAGGGTAAGCAGACGGAGGTGGCGCTAGGGGAGTTGAAAGGAGTTGGTACAGCCTTGGGGAAATCATGAAAATCGCAATCTTCCACAACTTTATGGACAATATCGGCGGGGCTGAGATGGTAGCATTGGCTATGGCTCGTGGGCTGAACGCTGATATTTATACTACGAGTCTGGATTATGAAAAAATCAAAGCCATGGGGTATGAGGATGTCATACCACGCATTACTTCAGTGGGCAGAGTTCCTAAGATGGCACCATTCCGCCAACAACTAGCATTGTGGAAGATGCGCGGAATCGATGCGAATAGACTTTTGCAAAAAAAGAATAAAAAAAACCCTACTGAAAAATATGACTTTTTTATAATCGCAGGAGATTGGGCGGTCGGAGCAGCGGTGAATAATAAACCAAATCTCTGGTATGTACATTCTCCACTTAATGAATTGTGGCATTTTAACTCATGGATTCGGAAGACTTTGCTTTCACCGTGGAAGAGACCGTTATTTGATATCTTTACATTGGTCAATCGTTTGTTGACAAAGGTTTATGCAAAACATGTTGATATCTGGGTTACAAATTCTCGTAATGTGCAGGCTAGGACAAAAAAATACTATGGCAAAGATTCAGTTGTAATTAATCCACCTGTCATAATGTCCAAGTCCGAATGGCAACCAGATAAAGGATATTGGCTTTCGGTCAATCGTTTATTCAGCCATAAAAGGGTTGAAATACAGATGAAGGCTATGGAACTTTTGCCCGAGGAAAGACTTATTATCGTTGGAAGCTATGAGAAAGGTGCAGCTCAGTTCGAGTCATATGTAAAGAAAATCTTTGATATGAAGCCACCAAATGTTGAGATAAGGCATTGGGTAGATGACGCCGAACTACGAAAGCTGTATTCAGAATGTAAAGGCTTCATAACAACAGCAAAGGATGAGGATTTCGGTATGACTCCAATTGAAGCCATGGCATGTGGTAAACCAGTCATTGCATCTAACGAAGGTGGGTATCCAGAAACAATAATAGATAACAGTACTGGGGTGCTTGTTAATTATGTTGATGCATCATCAGAAGATTTAGTTTCACTAGATAAGAACAGCAATGTTCTCATTAATGCTATTCGTAAGATTAGTAATGAGATTAGTTGTAATCCAGATATGTACATACAGGCATGTTTGGATAGGGCGAAAGAATTCGATGTTTCAGTTTTTATTCAGAAAATAAGAAAACATATTGAGGAATATCAGAAATGACACTCGCATGAACAAAGATCCTAATACAATCGATAGGGCTGACATATGCATTATCACTTTTTATGACGAATCATTCAAAAAATTTGGAGATTTGACATGGATAACAATTCATAAATATGCAGTTCAGCACAGTCTTGACCCTATTCTTTTTAGAAAAGCTTTAAGTGGTAGACCTCCAGCGTGGGAAAAGGTTATCTGTATTCAGAAGGCACTTGATATGGGATATGAATTTGTTTTTTGGGTCGACGCGGATGTGATCATCGTGGATAATTCTATTGATATCAGATCCATTTTAATTGATGATCCAAGTGACAATGATAAAAAAGATTTATTCATGGTAAGACATGAAATTGATGAGGGACTAAGTCCCAATACAGGAATTTTAGTAATACGTAACTCTGCTCGATCTAGAAAAATTTTATCTGATCTATGGAATATAAAGGAATTCATTAATCATCGTTGGTGGGAGCAGGCTGCATTTATTGCGTATTTTGGCCTAATCAATGATTTACCTGTGGATCAAAAAAAATTGTTCGATGGTTGGAACAGAAAGATTTCTCATGTTGATAGTTCGTGCATAAAATGGATAGATCCACGATGGAATTACATACCTCATCTAAAGTTGTCACAAGGATGTATTCAAAAGCCACCAATCATTAATCATTATGCCGGACAAAGGTGGTTCCAGCGACTGGTTGGTATGATATCTGATTCCCTGAAGTATAGATATTTGAGGTTTGGAGATGAGCGATTTAGCTATTATATTATAATGTTTTGTCTTGCGAAGTTCAGGATTTTGGCCTCAAATCTGTATGTTACAATTACGTCCTTTCATTTTTTAAAACATCTGAAATAATTCTGCCATTGTCCATAGTGATCACGCGCTTACAATATCGTCCGATGATGTCCATATCATGACTGACGACCACTACAGCCATACCTTCCGATGCCATTTGTCTAATTTTATCACCGCTTTGGCGTTTGAAACTTTCATCTCCAACTTCGAATACCTCGTCGAGTAATAGTATATCAGGATCAGCGTGTATAGCGATTGAAAATGCTAGTCTCTGAATCATTCCAGCGGAGAACTGATAGATCTTTGTGCCTACAAATTTATGAAGTCCAGAAAAATCAATTATTGATTCAAACTTTTCCTTGATCAATTTCTTACTCATTCCAAAAAGTGACCCGACAATGAAGATGTTGTCTCTCATGGGAAGTCGCTCAATCAGACCAACTCCTAGATTGATTATAGAAATAATCTTCCCTCTGACTTCCAATGTCCCGCTTTCCGGAGTGTATATTCCCGCTATGATTCGCAATAGAGTTGATTTACCGGAGCCGTTACTACCCGTAATACCGATAATATCACCTTTCACTATTTCTAAAGACACATCATCTAGTACCTTGAATCGTTTCTTTGATTCCCTTGATGATACTGTAGTTAATATGGTGGCCAAAGCGCTTTGTTTTTTTTCCGTACCAATATTGAAGGATTTAGAGATGTTTTTTATAATTATCTTTTTCATTTTATTTTTATGGTGGAAATTTTGTATTTTGTATGAATGTAATATCCTTGCTAATACCAATCTCATATTAATTCTGCAAACCTATATTTGAGATTTCTAAACACAATTGTTCCTAGTGTCAGAGAACCAAGGCCAAAGCAGATTGAGCCAATCATCATATGAGCAGATGGAATTTGTCCGTATATGATCAGGTCCCTAGCAGAGTTTATAAAATAATACATCGGATTGGCTTGGCTTATGGCAAAAAGACGAGTCTGGTTTTCTACTGCATAAAATATAGGAGTTCCAAACCATATTATTCTGACTGCAAAATTCCAGACATTGTCTAGATCTACAAAATAAACAGTGAGTGAAGCGAGAAGTAATGATGATCCGTATATGAATCCAATAAAGACAATGAGAATAGGAATGTAATAAACGAGAGCCACGAGGCTAATATCCATGTATAAAAGTAACAATGAGAATAAAATTATTTCAAATATATGGGAAAAAATATTCTTAAGTACTATCGCAAGTACCAGTGATTCTCGAGGAAATTGGATCGACTTTATTAGGTGGTGGTATTCCTTGAGTATCGATTTGGTTGCTTCTACGGTTGTTGATTGGAATACATTGAACATGATTATTCCTAACAAAAGATATGCTGGATATGAAACTATATTATTTCCAAGTCGATCAGCAAAGATTAGGTATAGAATACTGAACGTCAGGATGGGATTGAGAAGGTACCAGAGTATTCCTAAATAACTACCCTCATTGCGTAGTTTGAATTCAGCTTTTGCGAGTTGATAAGCCAGCTCGAGTGTCTTGCCAGGTTTTATGTTTTTCATGGACGTAGTCGGGTGATGTGAGTTGGCAATAGTATACCATCTCTTCCATGTCATCCAGCGTGCTATACTCTTCTTAAATGAAGTTAGAAGAAACCGGAAGAAATTGGGAAAAATTCGCTTCAGTTGACCCGCTTTGGGCGATTCTAACTGATCCGAGTGCGCAGGGCAATCGTTGGAACGAGGACCAGTTTTTTGCTACAGGAAAAGAAGATGTATCCAAAGTTCTCGGTATCTTAGATTCTCAGCAAATCAAGTTAAAAAAAGGGAAAGTTCTAGATTTCGGTTGTGGTGTTGGTAGACTCACCCAAGCCTTGGGGGATTCATTTGAAGAAGTTATCGGAGTCGATATAGCCCCGACAATGATCCAGCTTGCAAAGAGATATAACAAACGTAAGAACGTATCGTACATTTGTAATTTGAGCGAAGACCTTTCGCTTTTTCGGGACGGTGATTTTGATTTTATTTACAGCATGATTACTTTGCAACATATGGCACCCCGATATGCCAGGAAATATATTGCTGAATTCTTGAGAATTCTAAAGCCGGATGGAATATGCTTATTCCAGATGCCAAGTCATTTCGCGAATACTAGATGGTCGGTATTTCTGATTGTTGCAAGATGGATAAGGTATAGATTGCCAAGATCTTTCAAATCGATATTAAATATTTTTTTATTTAAACGATCACATAGTGTCGATGCCACTATGGAAATGCATTGTATTCCAATTGATGAGGTGGTTTTATTTGTCAGTAGCAAGGGAGGTCGGGTATATAAAGTGTTTGAGGATGGATCAGCTGGTGATAGCTTAAAAAGCTTCATGTATTTGGTTTGTCATGATAGACAATCATAGTTATCTCTGGTTATTTTGGTGATGATGTGGAATATACTCGTACGTCGCCATTATCATAAATTTTATCGAGATTGGCATCAATGAATGCACTGTTTTGAACTGAAATCTGTGGGACATTAACCATGAGTATAAATTGTTCTCGCATTTTTTTTGTTGTGACAACATAATCGATCTTTCCCGATACAAATTCTGATTTGACTGCAGACAAGAATCTCTCCCTGTCATTATTGTAAAACATATCAGCCAGCCTAGGATCGTCATCAGCCAAGCCAGTAATGTTGTAGAAGCCATTTGTTATTAGAAGACTTGCGAACACTTGGTCAGTGAAAACTTTACCCTGTATATTATCTGCAACCCATGCAGCACCTGCCAATTCAGCATCTGATCTTTCAAAATATATCTTCTTATCTTTCATAGTCTGTATGCCAAGGAGCATCATTATGATGAGTGTTATCAGTGCGGCGATCTTGATTGCAAATGATGGAATTTTCTTTGGAAATATGCCAGGGGTTATTATTAACACCAATGCAAAAAATGAGAAATAATCGAACGCTCTTGCTGGATATCCAGCATATAGAAAAGCGAATGAAGTAAGTGCTACTGGTAGGGTTGTGAGCGATATACTTAGAGATTGATTTTGTTTACCCTCGATTTCCTTATCATTTAAAAACCGATTTCTTCTTTTTTGGATCAAATGGTATATCAAAAAGATAATTCCTAATCCGGCAAGGATTAAACCTTGGGCACGAATCGCTGATATCCCAAGAATATCAGGGTCCTGATATGGGTAAATGACTGCAGGTCCTGAAATGATATTCGGCTGATCATTCTGGACAACGCTGAATGATTTGATTGGGGTAGTGTCTTTGATGAGACTTGTGGTTGTATCGAACATCCCACTGCTCATGATCAATAGCAAACCTATAGAAATTACAAAGATAAAAGCAAATGATTTGAATCTGTAATCACGCCAACATTCAAAAAAATATGATCGAACTATTGTCAATCGCCACCAACTATTTTTAGATAAAAGAATCTTTTCAAAAAAGATCGCCGTACAAAAACCTGCGCATATCAAAATATTTGCTAAGGTCGAAGTGTAATATATAGTTGCCATTGCAAGGCAGGAAGAGAACGCAAGTGCGAATCGCCCAAATGACTCCTCTTTTGACAATCTAGATAATAAGAATAATGAAAAAACTGAGAGATAGGCCCCTGGGTGACCGAAGATACTCCCTGACGTATAGAATATTTCTATGGGTCCAAGGGCCATTATTCCTGTTGCCCATAATGCAGATTTACTATTGTTGGAATAATCTTTGCAAAGAATATACACAAATCCCAGATAAGCTGCTGTCATGAGTATTAACGATACGTTGAATCTGGTAACGGCATCTTGCATCTGAAGCCAGAATGTGTTTATCACATGAGTCACATAATATGCATGGTCAGTTACCATTCCAGTGTAGAATCCAAGATCAGGAATTGGTTTGTTGAAAAACATACTTGCATAGTCATAGGCCGAAGCAAAGTTTTTGATTGGAAGGATGAAAAAAAGTTTCCAAAAAATTCCAAATATAATTATTCCAACTAAGGCTATCCAGTCTCGACCAATTGCCATTGTGTGAGGAGTATTGTATTTTGTTTTAATTTTCAACAAAAAATACAGACCAAGTGGAATCGAAAGTAGTGCATATTCAATAATGCCAGTCAGATTCGAGTGTAAAGAATAAGTATGGTTGACAAAGTTAATAATAGTGAATAGTGCAGAGGAAAAACAGATACCAAATGTAATATGTCTTATTGCATTAGCTTTTTTGAACAATAAAAAGCTACATAGTATTCCAGGTAGTAGGAATAGGAAAGTATAGATCATCGTTTGTGCCAGAGACGGCATAATATCAATCATGAGTTATATATGTGTTGCTTTTTCCTGTATTCCAATAATACTCAACATGAATGCTGAGAAAAATGTCTGTATTCCGATTACAAATAATGTAAGTGCTACGATGGAATTCTTGATCTCATTTAGAGAGCCAAATCCTGATTGATACCATCGTGAATAAATAAGTACATAAATGCAGATTCCTAGGAGTGTCAAAAATCCTCCAACGATCCCAGCTTTTTCAATTGTCACATGCTTGAACATCCATTGAAGTGTTGTGTTTGAATCTCCAAGGTGTGTAATTGCATATGCCTTAGCAAACCCTCCAAAGAATATTAGTTGATATCCCAAAAGAATAAGAATTGCAGAAAGGAACATTGGATGTACAAAAAATTTGATATCAAATAAGGAAAGTTGAGAGAAATACAAAAGTGTCATTGATATTATCCCGATTAGAGATAAAATCACTCCTGGCAATGTGAATAGAATAAGTGGAGAATATAGAAGGATAAATCTGAGATGCCTCCATCCATCACCGAATGAATTGAGCTTTGATTCTCCGATTCGCGCGGAATACACAATAGGAATTTCTGCTATTTTCAGATTGGCTTTTGCGGCCTTTATTATCATCTCCGATGCGAATTCCATACCCGTTGTATATAGCGTTATATTTTGGAGTGCTTCTCTGGACAACGCCCTAGCGCCACAATGGATATCATGGATCTTGATCTTAAAAAATAATCTAGTGATGGTTGATAAAACAGGGTTACCTATGTATCTATTTAGCCAAGGCATTGTACCTTTTGCTAATTTGTTGGCAAATCTATCACCTATAACCATATCAGCCCCACTTTGCAATTTATCGATATATCGTGGGATATCCTTAAAATCATATGTACCATCAGCATCTGCCATGAAAAGAAATCTGCCACGTGCACTCTTCAGGCCACGAAGATAAGCTGACCCATACCCACGCACCGGCTCATCGACCAGTTTCAACCATGCCTTGTCCGGCATCTTTTCTCGTACTATTTCTGCTGTTCGATCCGTTGAGGCATTGTCAACGACTATAACCTCAACCGTTGTTCCGATCGTAAGTAGCATTGATTCTATCTGGTTTAGGCAATAACTAATACCTTCTTCTTCGTTGAGACAGGGAATTATAACACTGATTTCTGGGTCGTAATCTTGGGCCATATAAAGATTTACAATAGCAAGTTTCCATGAAATAGTAGCATAATTTCGTGGATGTTATACTGAATGAGTGAAATTAAACCGATTTTTAAGATCCTGTCTCGGTTTCTGGTTTTTGGTATCTGCTCCGATTGCAGTCCTTCTCTACGTCTTTATAACTTTGATTTTTCTACAACAGCGTATCAACTCTAGCTGGGTATATGTAGTTAGCTATTTAATCATTGCGCTTTTATGGATTTGTTCTTTTGTATTTTTTTTTACAAAAACAAAAAACTATTGTTTTGACAACTCTTCGTATACAGATTTAGCGGTTGCTAAAGAAGAGAATTTTAAGCCTACTCTAGTTCTGGTCTCGTTGGCGCTCTGCATCTTTGCTCTTTGGTCTATAAGGTTGAATTATAATGGTTATGCATATGATGGAGTAGAAATATCCGAGATAACTGGAGGGAAAACAACACTGCCAATTTTCTCTGACGAATGGCTGTATGCTGGTTTTGCAAAGAAAACCGCGGAAAGACATGAATTGCCATTCTTTAGTCCGTTTGGAGACATGGCTGTGGTCCAAGATAGTCTTCAGAGCAATTTTTTGGCACCATATATAGCTAGCTTGGCAGGATTCATGATAGGTACAGGGGTTGATGTGGTTACTCGCTATCATCTATATGTTTTTGCCTTTCATTTTGTCTTTGTTCTTATTTTTTATGCATTCTTGCGATCATTCAGGATTAGTAGATTTGCATCAGTATTAGGACTAGTACTTTTTCTTTGCCTGCCCGAAAGCAATCTTGCCCCTGGAATATGGATTATGCTGCCAGCATATGTTGGGTTGTCTTTCGTTTTAGGGGGCATGATTCTCATTAATAATCGTCTTGCTCATTCGTATGTTAACGGCCTGCAATCTACATTGCGATGGCAGAAATGGCGTATGCTTGGCATAGGTGCAAATTTTGTTACCGCATCTCTCCTATATCCTCCGTACCTTGTCTTGGTTGTCCTCGGGCTTGTTTTGCGATATCTAAAATCCCCGATAAAAATTATCTGGTTATTTTCAATTGCAGGAGCTATCGCTCTGATTGTCACAAGGCTCGCTGGTCATGGAATGATCATTAGCTTTAGTGGACTTGGAGACATTATCAAAATTATATGGGATATGTTTGTAAGACACAGGGTAGGAGCAGCAACGGAATCCATTTGGTCTTTTATACCGATACCATTTTTTTTCATGGCAATAGCAGGATTATTCATCGCATTTACGAAGAAAGGACTTGAAATATTTCAAAAGTTTTTTCTTTTGCTAGCGTCGTCTATTATCGGTATTTTGGTTATCAGCACTTATTTATTTGACAAGGAAATCATTCTCAGTCATCAGCGTGCGGTTTTCATGCTTTGGATATTGATGATTGCTATGGTTTGTTTCTTTGTCGATTTTATTATTGAAAAAGTAAGTAAGTGGCGCAATGGGCAATTATGGTTAAGAATTACTCCGATGATACCGTTATCGCGTAAATCAGCTTTGATTATATTCTCAATACTTTGTATCATCCTGTTTGCGTATGTATCACTCTCCGGAACTTATCAAAAAATTCCGCCATGGAAAGGGGTGATTGCTAATGTGGATTTCTTGATCGGTCCAGTTCCTTCACGGCCAATTATGCTATCAATGTTACCAAGGGATTTTGAAGAAAAATTGCAAAACAAAAAAGGAAAATTTATAGCGGACCCATATATCAGCTTAGCGATAGGTGCAACAACAAATCTTCAACCAATATCTGCATCACCTTCATTTATCACCATTAATGGGCCTACATTAGCAGATTTTAAAAAAATAAATACATGTGAAGGTAAATATGATTTTGCAATTGATAATTCATTATCACTTTTCATAGTATACATTTCTGATAATATGATTGAAAACTGTCCCGAATTCAAATTCAGTGGAAATCTAGGTGAGCATTACCTCTTGTATGATAGAATATGAATATTAAGTGACGATGAATCGCGCTTAACTATTTGCTATGCTCAACCCAGAATTAAAACTCAATCCCAATCTATTTGCGCCAAAAAACACTGACGGAACTCTTGTCGCAGGCATGCCTGTATTGGAACAAGCAGCAATTCGTGAAGGTCTGGGCAAGGGTCTACTTGCTGCTGCTGAAAAAGACAATCGAATAGTCGGTCTATGCGCTGATCTTACAGAGTCCACCAAAATGCTCGCATTCAAAGAGAAATTTCCAAATAGATTTGTGGAAATTGGGGTGGCTGAACAAAATATGGCATCGGTTGCCTCCGGTATGGCAGCTATGGGGAAGATTCCAGTCATTACATCTTATGCTATGTTCAGCCCAGGTCGAAACTGGGAACAAATAAGAACTACAATCTGCTATAACGACCAAAAAGTCATTATTGCAGGATCACATGCTGGGGTTTCAGTGGGTCCAGACGGAGGTTCTCACCAGGCAGTTGAGGACATTGCTCTGACTAGGGTAATTCCAAATATGACAGTCTTTGCTCCTTGCGATGCAATTGAGGCTCGCAAAATTACAGAGCTAGCGCTCACGGATGCGATCAAGACACCAACTTATATTCGCCTTGCTCGAGAAAAAAGTCCGGTCATTACAACAGAAGAAACTCCTATTGCCGGACCAGATGCCAATGGTGTCATAAAAGCCAGAATGTTTTTTGTCCCCGATCCATCGAAAAACGACACCAAAGCAAAAGTAGGTATCATTGCAACTGGATCTCTCGTATACAATGCACTTTGTGCGGCGCATGATCTAGAGGCCGCTGGAATTGTAACCAAAGTATTATGTGTGCATTCAATAAAACCTCTTGATTCAGACTCTGTAATCGCACTAGCTGAGGAATGCGGGGCAATTGTGACTGTCGAAGAACATCAAATCGCAGGAGGGTTTGGATCGGCGATCGCAGAATGTATCACATCTCGTATGTCTCGTCCTGTGCCGATTGAATTTATTGGCATGCGAGATTTGTTTGGACAATCTGGCACACCACAAGAGCTTGTTTCTTTTTATAAAATGGATGCAGAGGCAATAAAAGAAGCGGCTAAAAAAGCAATAGATAGGGCTTCTCAAAAGTAGCAACGGTTAATTTCATAATCTTCATGTCTAACTCTAATGTATTTTTAAATAAAAAGATAATTGCTTTTGATCTAGATGGTACGTTAGCTGAGAGCAAGCAGAAGTTGCGCTATGATATGGCAGAACTACTGCTGAAACTGATGACAAGGGCAAAAGTAGTCATCATCTCTGGTGGTGCGTATGCACAATTTGAAAAACAGATTTTATCGTCCCTTAATGAAGTGGCTGCAATTGTGCCGACTATTGATTCAACAACATTTTCTAATCTGATTCTTTTACCGACTAACGGAGGGGATAGATACGATTATGATCAGATTTCAGCAAAATGGACACTGACTCATCAAGTACCTCTTCCAGCTGGTCTCAAAGAAAAAGTATTCGATGCATTCGATCAGCTGATCCAAAGCGGGGAATTCGATTTGCCCACTCAAACATTCGGACCAGCCCTGGAAGATAGGGTGACCGAAATAACATTTTCTGCACTTGGCCAAGAAGCACCTGTTGATCAAAAAAAGTCATGGGATCCTGATCAGGTGAAACGCCAGAAAATGAAGACATACCTAGAAGGTATCTTACCTGATGCAAACATTTCAATAGGAGGCATGACATCGATCGATATAATGCCAAAAGGTGCAAATAAGGCTACGGGATTAGAAGGTTTATTAAATTCTCTAGGTATGACAAAGACCGACATGCTTTTTGTTGGTGATGCGCTATTTCCTGGGGGGAATGATTATCCAGTTTTAGAATGCGGAATAGAGACCGTCAAAGTCTCCAACCCTCTAGAAACTGCTAAATTGATCAAAGGGTGGCTGAACTGAGCCCTTTTTGATATCATGTATTTATATGAATTTACCTAAAGTCAGTGCAGAAACAGATGTATCTACCAGGATACAAGGGATAGATCCTGTCCAAGAAGAGAGGCCATGGGGAAACTTCAGAAGATTTGCCAAAGACTTGCGTTCTACGGTAAAGATCGTGACTGTCAATCCTGGCGCGAGTCTAAGCTTGCAAAGTCATACAGCAAGGTCAGAGTTTTGGCATGTAATAGGTGGGGCTGGTATTGCAGAAATTGATGGCATAAAGCATGAAGCTGTTAGTGGGGCGGAATTTCATATTCCTATAGGATCAAAACATAGGCTTTCGGCAAATGAAGGCTCCACACTACAAATTCTTGAAATTACAGTCGGTGATTTTGATGAAAACGATATTATTCGGTACGAAGACAAGTATGGTCGTGTAGTTAATACAAAGGGCTAGTTCGTGAATCTTTACCAAAATTAAAACCAATATAGATGTTCAGACTAACGAGACATAGCTCTAATCCGATATTGAAACCACGGCCAGACCTGGCCTGGGAGAGCGAAGGGGTTTTTAATCCTGGAATTACACAGCTTGGTGATGAAATCATCATGCTCTATAGAGCTGTGGGAGAGAGAAAGGCGTATATCTCCCATATAGGATTAGCAACTAGTACAGATGGTGTCCACTTCACCAGATTTGCAAAAGGTCCAGGTAAATCAACAATGTCGGATGCGGATCCCATAGATGATATGGCACCGACGCCTGCATTAATAACTTCTCCATCCGATTCACCTAGGCCGAATTTAAAGGATCTGCTCGTTGCTGTATTACCAACCCCTGTCATTGGACCATCCAGCATCATTGACAAATGGGCCACTGAAGATTGTCGTATTACAAAGATGGGGGATGATTTTTATATAACGTATGTGGCTGTACCTGAGAGGGTTATGGATCATGACAAAGGCATTGAGCGAGTTTTGCCATTAGAGACATCAACAGCATTGCTACGTACTCGAGATTTTACATCTTTCGAACATCTCGGAATAATTTCTCCTGCGCATTCAGATAATAAAGACATTGTCCTTTTTCCTAAAAAAATAATGTGTAATTACGATGGAAAAGGACCAAGGGAAAGGTACATGATGATGCATAGACCTAATAGGTGGAGTAAAGAATGGTTTACTGGTCAATATGCCAAGGCGGTGGACGTGCCCTTACCACCAGGTATGACTCCCGAGACATTGCCGACTTTGCCGAGTATATGGATTGCAGAGTCTGATGACCTGATCAATTGGACGAATCACCGGCTATTGCTATCGCCATCTCATGCTGCGGATGCAAAGATTGGCCCCGGGCTTCCGCCAATACAGACCCCTGATGGCTGGCTCATTATTTATCATCATGTCGATCTTGAGGAAAATAATAAAACTCATACCTCGACATTCAGATATTCGGCTCGTGCCGCCTTGCTCGATCTCAATGACCCATCCAAAATAATTGGAAAATTACCTTATGACATACTAGAGCCTAAGATGCCTTATGAGACAGAAAGAGGGACACATATTGTCTTCCCAACGGGTGGATATGTTGCAGACGGTATATTGCACGTGTATTATGGCGCTTCAGACTTTAATGTCTGCCTAGCTACAGGCTCTCTCGATGAATTACTAGATGAATTGAAAAAAGAGGGATTAGGAGGAAAAACCCATCATGAAACCGCTTAGTGATTATTTTCGAAACATATTTCATCCCAAGAAAAACCAAGAAAAAATGTGGGTGGTATATATGAGCACGTTTCCGCCACGGGCATGTGGTATCGCTACATTTACTGCGGATCTAGTCAGCTATTTTGATCAACAATTCGTGCCAGCTGAAGAAACCAAGATAATCGCCATGAATACTGGCGAGAGTCATTCGCAGTCTCATGCATATTCTGAAAAAGTCATGTGGCAAATTTCACAGAATAATTCTGATGATTATATTAGGGTCGCCAGGGCGCTCAATGATTTACCTCAGGTCAAAATCGTTTCCATTCAGCATGAATTCGGAATCTTTGGTGACAATGACGGAGAAAGGATTCTACTTTTTCTTCAAGAAATAAAAAAGCCTGTCGTCGTAACTCTCCATACGGTATTACCGGAACCTTCTGAGAACATGAAAAAAATTATGTCAGGCATTGTTAATCGGGCCGATAAGTTAATTATAATGTCAAATGGCTCTAGGCAGTTACTGGAATCGATCTATGGTGCATCTCCAGAAAAAATAAAACTGATTGCACATGGAATACATCCGCGTCCGTATGCCGATAGTGATATGTTTAAGCCAAAATTCTCACAGTATGGATTCGAGGGTCGAAGGGTTATTTCTACATTCGGCCTGCTGGGACGAGGAAAGGGAATTGAATTTGGAATCGCTGCAATGCCTGAGATAGTCAAGAAATATCCTGATGCTTTGTATGCAATTATAGGAACTACTCATCCCGTAGTTCTTGAGAGAGAAGGTCCTGAATACATCAACAAATTACGTGACCAAGTAGTGAGTCTGGGTTTAGAAGATCATGTAATATTTATTGATCGTTATGTTGAGACTAGTGAACTGCTTGATTTTCTACAAGCTACAGACATATATCTATCTTTGTCCCAAAATCCCCATCAAACAGTTTCGGGTACACTTTCATATGCACTTGGAATGGGATGTCCTGTTATTTCAACCCCATTTGCCCAAGCCAAGGAAGCGCTAACTGTAGAATTAGGGTTGCTCACCGAATTTGGAGATAGTTCATCAATCTCTAATGCCGTCATCACATTATTTGATGATCCAATGAGATTGGACTGGATGAGTCGTACTGCATATTTTAGAACTCGAAGTGCGACATGGTCGAATGTAGCTCTTTCATACATGAGAGAGTTCAAGAAGCTTTCCGGTGAGCTCGCCCAAAAAGCAAAAAGTGTACCCGCTGTAAAGTTGAATCATTTGAAGAATATGACAGATGATTTCGGTATTTTTCAATTTGCTGTTTTGGAGGATCCAGACCCGATGTCTGGATATACAATCGATGATAATGCTAGAGCCATGGTTGTTGCTTGTTGGTTTGCAAAATTAGAGACGGATGCAACAAAAAAAGCCGAACTTTTTGATCTGGTAAGTATATATCTTGATTTCCTAAAGCAATCCATGCGAGAAGATGGTGGTTTCAATAATTATTTTGATGTCAATCGCAAGGCGGATATGCAGAGAAATTATGCAGAGAATCTTGAAGACGCCAATGCCCGTGCCGTTTGGTCCCTGGCAGAACTAGCTGTGGCCTGTATTCCAAATGCAGAGTCGGCGTATCTTGTTGAGTCGGCAAAGCATTTATTCAAGAATCAACATAGCCGAGAGACGAGTATCAGGTCTCCGCGCGCAATAGCTTTTCATCTAAAAGCTTTTTCATTATGGCTTTCGGTAGAGCCTGATAATTCTGAAATTCGTAATCGTATTGTTGAGTTAGCCGAAATATTGGCTGATCTGTATCGCCGCAGTCAACATGATGGATGGAGATGGTTCGAAGAGGGGTTGACCTATTCGAATGGGTTATTGTCTGAAGCCATGCTTCTCGCGCATAAGGTCACAAAGAATGAGGAATATAAGAAGATAGGAATTGAATCCTTAAATTTCCTAATCGAGCATTCTTTCGATGGGGAGATGTGTGTCCCTGTAGGTCAAAATGGGTGGTTCAAGGTAGGAGGTCAGAAACCTCTATATGATCAGCAGCCTGAAGAAGTATCAGCACTGGTATTGGCACTTCAGACTGCTTATGAGATCAGTGGTAATGAAGAATATTTACATAAGAAAGAGCAGGCATTCGATTGGTTTTTGGGAAACAACATTTTAGGTCAAGTAGTATATTCTGAAACATCAGGAGGATGCTATGACGGCCTTGGGGAAGGATATATTAACCTCAATCAAGGGGCTGAATCCACAACTGCATATTTGCTTGCAAGAGCAGTGATGTGAAAGATAGGCTAGTTAATTAATAACTTTAACATCCCATCCAGCCGGAGCCTTTGATAGATATGCTGCGATATCTTCTTTTTTCAAAAGACCTTTTTGTGCGCCTACATGCTGACAGACATTCATCGAATTGATTGATGCCCATTTGAGAGCATCCTCGACTGTATTACCAAGGAGATACGCTGCTGAAAAAGTAGATGCAAAAGCATCGCCTGCGCCTGTTCGCTCGTATGGAGGAGCAATATCAGGGTAGATATCCAAATGAATAACCCTATCGTAATCTAATGTTGATTCTCTGTCGCTCGGGTATGTATATGCACCATTTGGTCCATCTGTGATTATCGGAAGCTTTGGTCCAAGTGCGCGGATGCCGTCTAGGAGACTTTTTATATGGGCAGCTGAATGATTATTCTCTAAAGTATCCTTTTTGATATTCAGGATCCTTTCCGCTTCTTCTAAGTTGCAGAAAAATATATCCGTCCGCTGATAGATTCTCTTCAGAGCATCGGTACCCCATTTCATTTGGAACGTGCCCGGCTGGAATACCAATTTAACCTCAGGTTTTTCCTCAAGATAGGTAGCAAGGGTATCATGAAAAGGAAGGGCGTTTTCAGAGACAGAGCTTAGGTAGATGCATTTTGGCTCGCCAATATCTGGTAGGGTATAATCGAACAATTCATGCTTGATGAGGATTGTGCGCTCATCTTTGTACCAGAGTACATAATGATAATTCGTTTTCTTACCCTCATGTACTTTGACAAATGTTGTAGAAATATTTTGGCGCTCGAGCTCTGCGAGACAATTTTGTCCATCATGATCTTTGCCGATATTGACTACCAGCCCTGATCTGAGACCTAGGCGGGATGCTGATACGGCGGCATTGGCACTATTACCGACAGCGACTACTTCTTCAGCAAATTCGAATTGGATCTTGTCGCCAAAAGGCAGGGCTATTTCCTTGGCCCCATTGTCTTTCTCAATAATATGAGCTTTAGAATCCTCATTTAGCCGAATAAAGGCATCGATAACCATGTCTCCAATTGCTATAAAATCAAATGGACCATCAGCTGATAGATTGTCTGCGTGGTTCTGTGCGTGTTTGTCTGTATTCATAGGGAAAAGTATATCACAGCTCTCGAGACTGTCTGTGATATACTTTTCCCATATGACATCAAATACCCCCATGGATAACAGTACAGATTTTTCCAGTATTTCCCTAGAAGGCATAACAAATTTGCGTTCATGTATCGAATGGGCGAAAAAAAATAACGTAGCAATTGGTCATTTCAATATTTCTAATTTAGAGACCTTGCATGCAATTGCATCTACAGCAAAAAGGCTAAATGTGCCAGTCATAATCGGAGTATCAGAAGGGGAGCGGGATGCTGTAGGTGTGGGGATGGCGAGGGCCATGGTTACAGCTATAGCATTCGAGCTTAATCATCCGATTTTTTTGAATGCTGACCATACATATTCTTTGGAGAGGGCCAAGGAGGCAATTGATGCAGGTTATGATTCTGTGATAATTGATGCGGCTAAACTTTCCAAAGAAGAAAATATAAAAATGGCCAAGGAGACTGTGGAATATGCAAAACAAGTAGGTGCACTAACTGGACAGGATATTTTAATAGAAGGAGAACTGGGTTACATAGGGCAATCATCAAAGGTTATGGATTCAATACCTGAAGGTATTGGATTAGATCCTGCATCACTTACTCAACCTGATGAGGTTGCCGAATTTGTAGCAGCGACTGGCGTTGATTTGATGGCTCCAGCTGTTGGCAACGTTCATGGTCTAATCAAGAGCGGTCAACCAAAGCTAAATATCGAACGCATAGCTGAAATAACCGCCGCATCGCCTGCGGGAGTCGTTCTCCATGGAGCATCAGGGATTGGCCTAGATGAGCTGAAAGCGGCCGTGGCCGCTGGTATCAGAATTGTGCACTATAATACCGAGCTCCGAGTAGCTTTTGCTAATGCTCTGGCACAATTTGTAAAGGAAAATCCCAATGAAACCACACCCTATAAAATAACAAAGACTGCCGGAGAAGCTGTTGCCAGGGTTGTGGAAGAAAAGCTTCGCATTATGAATAAAATGATATAATGAAAACATGAACCCAAATCAAAACGAATCAGAGATAAATCTAAACTCAGATACGTTTGGCAACAAGAGTTCTTTGCCGCATGCATCTGTATTATATAGCCGATTTCAACCAAGTTATGAATTGCCATTCGTGATCCGGGCTTTGATCAAAAGCAAAATGGTTAGAAATGAGATTCAAGCCCAAAAGCTAATACTAATGCTAGTGGGATTTTTAGTAATTGCCGCCGCTATATTTTTCTTTCTTTCATTTGCTGACCCAGATGTTTCTATCTAATATCTATTCTCCAATAGCAACTCAATCGAAAACTTATTTTTTAAAAAAACATGAAAAAAAATTATCTAATGAAAAAAAAGGCCAAAAGACATACTAAAGGCCAGGAAGCCTTTACCTTGATTGAGCTTCTTGTTGTAGTCGCCATTATTGGTTTGCTTTCTGCTGTGGTGATGTTCTCGGTAACCAATGCTAGGGAAAAGGCTTATGATACAAAGCGCGTGGAAGATTTGCGTCAGTTGCAGATTGCTGGGGAGTTGCGGCTTTTGGAGAATGTTCAGATTCCAATAGCGCCAGTTGGTGCTCAGTATAGTGAATCAGTTGCATATTATGACGCCTTGTTTACCAATGGTTTTTTCAGACCAGGAGCAACAAAGCCACAAGATCCTCAATGTGTGCCGTTGCAGCCTCATACATGCTATCGTGCATATTATAATCGAGCCGATAATGTCTTAGTTATTTCAACAACGTTGAGGACAAAGACGCATACTTCTGGACTGAATGCGCAGTATGGAATAGCCCTTGGAAGTGGTGTGAGTAATCAAACTTTGACAAATACTTGTTTGGCCATTGGATTTCCAGTTTTTTCAACGACACAGCCTTACACCGCCAACCCTTCTTCGGCTTGTGCTGACTCGGGCGGTATTTCCTCCATCGTTCAAGGTATAACCAATGGACGAAATATCAATGGATCTAGCGGTACAGGAAGTATCTAAAACCAAATAATGGGCCATTGGACTACTGTATGGCCAGTATAGCCACAGTTTGCTTTTTCTGATTTTAGGGTTATAATCGTCCTCACCATGTCAAAAACTATGCTAAAGCTAAAAGCTGAGCCACGAGAGAGTGGAAAGGCTGCTGTATCAGGAGTGATCCGAGCTGTTATGTATGGCCCAAAAAATCCTACATCATCCATCTCTGTCAGAGAGGCTGAATTCAATAAGATCTGGAAGGCCGCCGGTGAATCTACCATTGTCACCCTAGAGTGCGTCGATGGAGATCATGATACATTGATCCATGATATTGCCAGAGATCCTGTTTCTGACGCTATAACCCATGTAGATTTTTATACTGTAGACAAGGATGTCAAAGTAAGCGTTGCTGTTCCTATCGAATTCATCGGAGTATCACCTGCAGTTAAAGATCTAGGAGGTATCCTAATCAAGGTTATGCATGAGCTTGAAATTGAGGCTTTGCCAAAGGATCTTCCACACGGTCTTGAAGTAGACATTTCAAGCCTTGCCACATTCACAGATCACATCACAGCTGGCGATATTTCACTTCCACCCGGAGTATCTCTCAAGGTTGGTCCTGAAGAGATCGTAGCTCTTGTAAACGAAGCAAAAGAGGAGACAGAAGAAGTTTCAGCACCTATCGATATGGATGCAATAGGATTATCTGTAGAAAAAGGCAAGAAGGAAGATGAAGGAACTGATGCTGGTGGAGAGAAATCTGAGTAAGGATAATTTGTGAAGATTTAATGAAATGACCTCGGACCTGTAGTTTGGCCGAGGTTGTTTATTTTGGTATAATGTTCTCTATATGCGAAAGTTTACAGCATTGCTTTTATGCATGGCAATAATTTTACCAACCTTCACCCTTGGTCAAAAAGTACAAGCCCAGACAAATAACCTGACACCTGAACAAGAAGCGGCTCTTAGAGCCGAACTGGCATCAATCGAATCCCAGATCGCTGAGCAGCAAACGATTCTAAACTCAACTAAGCAAAAAGGAGTTTCCCTTCAAAATGATATTGCTAACCTCAATGCCCAGATCAAGCAGGCACAGCTCAAAATAAAGGCGCAGGATATAATGATAAACAAGCTCGGAAAAGACATTTCTATAAAAACAAATACTATAAAGTCGTTGAGCGAAAAGATAGACAGCGGCAAGGAGAGTCTGGTCCAAGTTATTCAGAGAACTAGGGAACTAGATGATTATACGATAGTGGAGGCTTTGTTAAGTAATGAGGATGTGTCAGAATTTTTTGTGGACTTGGATGCATATTCTAGTATCAGGGGATCACTCAAAGAGAAGTTGGATGATGTTCGTGATGCAAAATCCCAAAATGAAGTCGCAAAGAAGGAGCTTGATGCAAAGCGTAATCAAGAAATAGATACAAAAGTAAGTGTGGAGGCAGAGAAGGCAAAAATTGCCGCAGCAGAGGCTGAAAAGAAAGCCTTGCTTGCTTTGAATAAAAATGATCAAACTAATTATCAGACACAGATTCAGAATAAGCAAAAACGTGCACAGGAAATAAAGAATGCTTTATTCAAATTGAGAGATGCCGAAGCAATCAAGTTCGGCGATGCGGTGATTTTGGCAGAGCGGGCAAGTGCAAAAACAGGTGTCAGAGCAGCGTATATCCTAGCGATCATTCAGCAGGAGAGTAATCTAGGTGCCAATGTTGGACAATGTTATCTATCAGATCCTACAACCGGGGCCGGAACTAGAAAGAGCACAGGAGCTGCGCTACAGAACGTAATGAAGGCTTCGAGAGATGTCCAGCCTTTTATCACTATAACCCAAGCTTTAGGACGAGATCCATATAAGACAGTTGTATCATGTCCGATTGCAAGTGTTGGGGGTTATGGAGGGGCTATGGGACCTGCTCAATTCATTCCATCCACATGGCAAATATTTGCCAATCGAGTAGCCAGTGGTGTGGGGCGAGCTTTTTCAGACCCATGGAATCCGGAGGATGCATTCATGGCATCAGGTCTTTATCTCGCTGATCTTGGTGCATCGAGCCAGACATATACCGCTGAACGAAATGCGGCATGCCGATACTACTCAGGCCGTGCGTGCTCAGGATCAGCTAATACATCATATGGAAATCAGGTTATGTCCAGAGTCGAGAGTCTTCAAGCTAATATGAATGTCTTGAAGAATTTATGACCAAAGAATTCTGGAATAAGGAATATAAAGATCCCAAACATTTGACGATGAGCACTAAGCCATCTAGTGATTTATTGGAATTCGTTATTTGGACAAAACGTAATGCTGAATGGCCGGCTTTCCCAAAGCATGGAATGGTGATCGATATTGGGTGTGGTAATGGTCGCAATTTGGTACCTCTTTGCTATGAATTCAATATGAATGGTTTGGGTACAGATATTTCTGAAACTGCATTGGATCAGGCCCGAAACCATATCAATGTTGTTGCAAAAGAGGCAGAAGAGGATGGTCGCACAGTCAACCCAGGCCTGAAGATTGAATTCAAGAAGCAGGGGGCTGAGGATCCATTGCCAGTGGCAGATCAAAGCGTCGATGTGGTTCTGGACATGATGGTCTCACATCAGTTGGTCAAAGTAGAGCGAGAGAAACTGGCTGCAGAAATAGCTCGCGTTTTGAAGCCGTATGGTTGGCTTTTTTTCAAAACATTTTTGCTCGATGGCGATCTGAATGCAAAGCGCATGCTTGCAGAGAATGGTGTCAATAAAGATATGGTTAGAAAAGATCCTACTTTAGGTGATGAAAATGGTATTCCTGAAAAAAATTCATATATTCATCCTCATACAAAAGGACTGGAACATGTTTTTACGGAAGACGAAGTATATGAATTATTTGGAAAATATTTTAAGATTCATAAAGTGAAAAAGTCTCATAAGCATATAAAGGATGGAAAGCCCTGGAAGAGGAGGACAATGTCGGTTTATATGGAGAGGCTGAGAGATTAAAAGAAATGCCGCTCCGGTGAGGGAGCGACTTTCGCGAATTTGCGCGGCTATTGCGCACAAGGGACTAGCCGATAGCTAGTGCCTCCGGCTGGCTCTGCCATGTACCATGTTCCCTTTTGTGGGAAGTAGGTGCCGTATGCCGCAGGAGTCTGCAGGACGTAGATATTTCCCGCCTGGTCTTTGCAGGTGTGGCTGACGCCGTTGGTGCTGACGACGACGTAGGGTCCGTAAGCTGTGGTGGCAATCTCCTGGGTAGGGAAGGTGAATCTCCCGCCGCTACCGAGCCAGAAGCAAAACCGAATTATTGCGCCCAAAAAAGTGAGTATCAATACGGCCACAATGATTGCATTAACTGTCTTCCAAAATGTCATGTTTTTAGGGGGTTTCTGGGTTGAGTGTTTCGAGTGATGGGGACTGATTGCATGTGTTAGGAATCTCTATATGGATGCCTGAGATACATACTTTTAGTCTTTTAGTATTATCTATCAACTTTATATACTTGTCAAGGTCTTTGAATTTGGAACTATAGCTTGATTTATAAAAAAGAAATGCCGCTCCGGTGAGGGAGCGGCTTTCGCGAATCGTGCCAGGTTAAGACTGGCTAGGCGGCGCACCTGCTGGCAGGGTTGGCAAGGTGCCGAGCACAATGATCTGCTTCTTCTCACCGGTAGCGGGATCGATGTAATCGACTGGCAATCCCTGACCGGTGGGGATTCCGCATGTCCCTGGTGGGAAGACAACCTGCTGCCCGCCGGGCAGCATTACCGACGTGGACTGTTGCAACACTAGTTGCGGCCCTGTGGTCACAATGGGGGGTGCGAGTTGCTGAGGTGGGCCATGAGTTGGTTCAGTGTTGTCGCAGCACCAGTTCTTGGTGATGAGGAGGGTGGCGAACATGGCAACAAGTGCAGTTGCCAGTACAATTAACGTGAGTTTCATTGGCTGTGGAATTGTGGGTTTCTGAGCTGAATGCACCAAAAAAAGGGACGGAAGGCCCCTCATGTGCGCCACTAGGCGACACTTTTTGGGCCTTAACTCTTTGGACATTATATATTAAATAGATAATTATGTCAAGGCTAAAATACGGCCATAAATACCAAGGTAATTGCTCTTTTTATTGGCATATGATATAAATTACGAACCAATATGAAAGCAGATATACATCCAAAATATAATGAGAATACCAAGTTCACATGCGCATGTGGAGCTGTATTCGTGATGGGCTCAGTCAAAGAGGCGGTTTCAGTGGAAATCTGCTCAAAGTGTCATCCATTCTACACAGGCCAGGAAAAGACTCTAGACACTGCTGGACGAGTGGAAAAGTTCAATAAAGCAAGAGCTGCAAGCAAGGAGAAGACAGCAGCAAAAACAGAGAGGGCTTCAAAGAAGAAATAGCGTAATTAGAAAAAAGCGGAGGGTAAACCTTTGCTTTTTTCTTTTGTCTAAAAACAACTACCATGAGAAAATAGAATTCATAATATGATCGACAGCGAAACATTAAAACTCCATAAGGAAAATTATCGAACCTCATATCTAGCACAGGAATATGAGCGTGTTTTGGCACAAAAAGCTGATCTCAATGCTATGTCATCTGATCCTGATATGGCGGATATGATAAAGGAAGAATCAGTGACTATTGATCAGCAACTTTCATCTATAGAGGAAAAGATTGCTGAGATAATGAAAGAAGAGGAGAAAGCCGATGAGTTCCCGAATGAGATTGTGGTTGAAATCCGAGCGGGTGCAGGTGGGGAAGAAGCGGCCTTGTTTGCAGAGCAACTGGCTAATATGTACAAAGCTTATGCCGCTCAAAAGGGCTTTGGATTCAAAGATATAGATATCTCCGAAAGCGATCTCGGGGGATACAAAGAAGCTTCGTTCGAGTTTCGTGGTCAGGAAATTTATAAATACTTCAGATTTGAGATAGGGGTACATCGAGTCCAGAGAGTTCCTGCAACCGAAAAATCCGGGCGTGTTCATACGTCGACCGTGACGGTGGCTATTTTGCCAATAAGAAAAAAAGTAACCGTAGAAATTAATCCATCTGATATTGAGACAGAGTTATCCCGTTCGGGCGGGGCTGGAGGTCAAAATGTAAACAAGGTAGAGACGGCAGTTAGATTGATCCATAAGCCGACAGGTATTGATGTAAGGAGTACGGCAGAGAGAAGCCAGTTGAAGAACAAAGAGAAGGCCATGTCTATTCTTTTGGCAAAATTGCAGCAGAAAAAAGAAGAGGAAGAGGCGAGTAAATTCTCAGCTGATCGCAAGTCTCAGATTGGAACGGGAGGTAGATCCGAAAAGATTCGTACCTATAATATCCTTCAGGATCGCGTCACTGATCATAGAATCAAACAGTCATGGCATAATCTGCCGACAATAATGGCTGGTAATATTCAGCCCATAATCGATGCTTTGGCCAATGCCGCTGAGTCTGGGACAATGGGTAGTGCAGTGGATGATGAATAAGGTGAGTATTGAAATTTATTCACTAGTACGCTATGGTTAATTTGGAACCGACTTGACCCGAGTCGACTCTCTTGCTGAGAGCGAGCTACGGGTTTTCCTGTAAGCTCTCAATCAAATAATTCAGTTTAATCAGCTTGAACTAGGGCATTTTGACATATGACAAATACTCTCGAGACGCCTCTCGTAGTTTCGGAATCACGTATCCCGCCAGATACCCGACATCGCTTTGATATCCGAAGAAGTTCTCTTCTCGCAGTGGAAGCCACCTCGAGAAAGGTACTAACACTGGTTGCTATTATCTTGATGGCCTCAGGACTTAGCATCTCCTCTTTCTTTATTGAAGGGAGCAGGGAGAAGGTTATTCTATCCACCCTCATCATTATGGCCATCGGGTTATTGATAACCCACTATTTTCTGACTCGCTGGAAAACCAAACTATTACCTCAGTCAGTTGAAAGTCTCAGAGAACAAGGTCTCCTCACACTGTATCAACAGCTTAGTTATGTAAACCGATTTCTCGAGGTCACTCTGACGGAGACAACGCCTCTGAGAACGGTCGAAAGCTGGGCAAAAAAACTTCAGAATGAAATCGAGGCAGAACTTGACTGGATTGCCAAAGGTGATATTGACGATGAAGAAGAGTTGAATGCATTTGAGGTTAAACTTAGCCAATACCTCGCACTCTCCAGGCAAGCTCCGTTGTTGATAGCCAAACCCAATATCCCTGATAACTGGCAGCCATGGGTCATAGCGTCGGGAATCGAGACTGATCCAGCGTAGAGGTTCACCGACCCGCATCAATACAGGCGGCCGTATCTCAAATATGCCCAAAGCATATGAGAGAGCGGCCGCTTTTTTGCTCTTGCCCTTATGGCTCTAATGTGCTAACTTAGTCATTACCTATGTCAGAGAAAACAGAATCAAAAACAGCCCTTAAAACAGGCGGAAACAAGGCTTCTATAGATGCCATGTTCGGTGCTGGGGCGCATTATGGATTCGTCAAATCAAGACGTCATCCTACAGTTAAGCCATTTATTTACGGAACAAAGAACAAGATCGAGATTTTTGACCTCGAAAAGACTGACGCTCAGCTTGAGCGAGCTTTAGAGTTCGTCAAGACAGTTGCAACTGCTGGCAAGCAGATCCTTTTCCTCGGAAGCAAGAGCGAATCAAAAGAAATCGTCAAACGAATCGCTGAGACTATCAACCAGCCATATGTAGCAGGGCGATGGGTTGGAGGTACTTTTACCAACTTTGAGTTGATTCGAAAGCGAGCTGAAAAGCTTATCGACCTTATGGCGCAGAGAGAAAAAGGTGAGCTCAATAAATACACCAAGCGTGAGCGATTGATGATTGATCGAGAGATTGATCGACTAGATAATCTCTTTGGTGGAATCGTATCTATGGCTACATTGCCAGCAGCGATCTTTATCGTAGACTCAAAGAAAGAGGATATTGCTGTTCTAGAAGCTAGAGAAAAGAAGATTCCTGTTATTTCTATTTCAGGATCTGATTGCGATATCAGCAAAGTTCAGTATCCTATTGTTGCAAATGATACCGCTATCAAGAGCATTGAATTCTTTACTCAGAAGATAGCAGATGCATATCGAGATGCCAAAAAGATAGTATAGACTATTTATCTCCTTAATTATCCCGTAGAAACAGTTTTTACTCACTATCCAGCCGGTTTATATTTGATATAATAAAGCCTTACCTAAAATACCACCACATATATGACAGAAACTATTACAATGGATCAGATCAAGGCCCTAAGAGACCGTACAGGTATCTCCGTAATGCAGTGCAAAAAAGCCCTAGAAGATGCCGGTGGCGATGAAGAAAAGGCTATGATGTTCCTTCGGAAGAAAGGTGCTGATGTAGCTGCCAAAAAAGGTGATAGGGAGCTTGGTGCTGGGTCTGTAGCATCTTATGTCCATGCCAATGGTGCTATAGGAGCCATGGTTCTCCTCTCCTCCGAGACCGATTTCGTTTCTAATAATGCTGATTTTAAGGCCTTGGCCTACGACATAGCCATGCATGTTTCTGCCGCTAATCCAGAATTTATATCGGCAGATGAGATAGATGATGCTGCCAAGGCTAAGGCCAAGGAATTTTTTATTGAGGAGGTAAAGGACAAGCCTGCGGATATGCAGGAGAAAATCCTGCAAGGCAAGATGGACGCTTTCTTTAAGGAAAAGGTCCTTCTTGACCAGCCTTTTATCAAGAATCCGGATCAGACGATTCGACAACTTCTTGAAAATGCTATTCAGAAATTCGGCGAGAAAATCGTCGTCTCGCGAATGGTACGATTCGGCGTGCATCGATAAAGCACCCATATTATGATTACATCATTGATAGTATTCGCATTGTCTGGAATTTTTGTGGCATATATGTTTTGGAGTAAGAGAGATGAGGTGGATAACTATGCGAATCAGTTAGTAAGTGATGGGGTTTCTTTGGAAGAAAGGCCTGTACATGGGTCTACAACACTTCTCAGTACGTCAATTTGTAGCACTGATCTTGATATCAAGTTGAGGGCAATGTATCAAAGATCAGTCGCATGGTTGCAGTCCATAGATGGAAAGTATATTAAGGAAAAAATGCACCAGCTAGCTGAATATAGTGAAAGAAGAGCATTGGCAATTCTCGCAATAATTCTCAGTCGGTTTGGTAGGGCTCGGGATATTGTAACAGGCAAAGACCTGCCAAAAAATAAAGGATCAGTATCTTTTTTCCTGAAACATATGATTCATCATAAGAGTCAGATAGGAGCGTATTTACCAGATACCTTAGAAGAAGGTGGGGAAGGTGCAACCTTTAAGACCCTTGATCCGAGACTACAAAAGAAGCTTGAAATAAATAGAAAATAATATATAGTAGTTAAGTCTCAAAAAGTTAGTAGCTACTGAGACTTTGAAAAACCAATAATACTTGCCGCCTTAGCTCAGTTGGTAGAGC